>Ga0194037_1000676_pt1 | contig 26280 bp, 24 predicted proteins | sample JunL306m_MetaG_FD_148653 | JGI IMG/M metagenome (GOLD analysis project Ga0194037, IMG submission 148653) | Anoxic zone freshwater microbial communities from boreal shield lake in IISD Experimental Lakes Area, Ontario, Canada - Jun2016-L304-6m | ecosystem: Environmental > Aquatic > Freshwater >...
GTAATGACGGGTATTCTAAATCAGTACAATCATGTGGTTCCGAGCCCTCGAATATATTCATATTTAAAAGGATTTGAAAGAGTTTGATCGCTCAAGGCCTCTACAACAGCCTCACAATCCCAAGCGTTTTCAACTCCGGCTGCGCCATAGGAAAACGCGGTATCACAGCCCTTGAAATAGAAGGCAGCAAGATAAGGCTTGTCTACTGGTACAACGGCAAACGGAGCCACAAATTCACCAGCGATCGCGACAACCGCCCAATGGAACTCGGCTCAACAGGTTTTTCCCGGATTGTCCTCAACGAAGACTCCCTCGACTACGTTTTATCCCGACTGCATCTTCTTGCGTAAACATCCTGCCGGAAATATTTCCGGAAGTGCAGGTATATCGCCCACCAGATGACAATGAGCTCAAGAACAAATGGCCACTGTACGAAATAATTCCAATCCAGTGAGTTATTATTATTACTCACATCAGAGAGTATAACCGAAAATGAAGAATTAAATGGGGCTAACCAGAATACTTCGCCTGTAAAGGTATCAAAGACAAGATGAATTAAACCGTTAAAAAAGAACATAACGGCTAACACCGGTTTTTTATCCTTCTTGTTGCTGATGCTGAGCCATACAGCCGAAAAAAGGAGAAGCGCCAACCATACAAGAGGCAAATGGCTGACATATAAGCGATGACTGGTATTAAAATCATCAGTCGCATATTTATAAAACATATCCATATCTGGAGCTATAGAGCCTGCCAAACCACAAAACAGGAATACGTTATAAGAAATATTACGGGGGTTGAATTTTTCAAACAATAATTTCGAAGCAATATAACCTGCGGGTAAATGTCCGAACTTCATTTAATGTTCCCGAAATAGGCAGAATGCCGCATGATTAAAAAGAATCTGAATATTTTAGCCGTTGTGACCCAAGCCACTTTCTTAAGTTTTCAGCTGTGCTTTTTAAAATAATCATTTAATGGCGAACTGCTGAAATCAGTTCAAGTATTTTTTCCCTCCGTTACATCGCAAAACCGGCGGGTATCCGCAACTTTTCAACAGCCTACAACAGTCGCCGCAGGTTCGCAATCGAAAAATAAATTTACGAGTTTTCAAACCATGCAAAAATTGTCTCCATCATAGGCCATACCCATCGCCAATTATTTGAATCCCTCTCCAAAGTGGATTTCCTGAACTTCCGAATAGAGGAACTCTGCCGCGCCTACCCTTCAGCAGACAGCGAAAAACGCACAACAATCGAGAAGAAAATTTCAGTATTGAAAATTGAGCTTGCCGCCTGCTACAAACGAGGCAAAAAAACGGTCTCCGCAGCGGCCTCCCAGCGGCCTCTAGAACAGCCTCAAAATCCCAAGCGTTTTCAACTCCGGCTGCCCCATAGGAGAACGCGGTATCACAGCCCTTGAAATAGAAGGCAGCAAGATAAGGCATGTCTAGTGGTACAACGGCAAACAGAGCCGCAAATTCACCAGCGATCGCGATAACCGCCCAATGGAACTCGGCTCAACAGGTTTTTCCCGGATAGTCCTCAACGAAGACTCCCTCGACTACGTATTTTCCCGTCTTCACCTTCTTGCTTGACGTAATCTTCAAGAAAGACAGCATATATAGGTTATGAGTCATAGGTTTGACTCAATCGTGGTAAGCGATACTCTTCCAGTGCAGTCAAGTTTGATCAGCTATGGTTGAGTGGTGAGCTTCGGTCGAAGAGCATAGAGGAACATAGGTCGAGTCTTGACCTTGAAGCCCAGATTTGTAAGGGTGTCAACGAGTATCTCTTGATCTTTAGTTCCAGCTTCTTCATGTGTTTCCATGACGATACGATCTATTCTATCCCAGACTGCCGGAGGGGTCGATTCGAAAATCGGAAACTCCGCACCTTCAATATCCATCTTCATGAGATCACAATGCTCCATCTTTCCAGCTGCAAGGATCTCCGCAAGTGTCATCCCTCGGACATTCTCGGTCACTGTTCGGGCGCCATCTGGCGGCTGACTCATTAATACTTTTTGCTCTCCGGATACTGTGAACCAGGAGGTTATGGCGATGTAATCCGTCGGAATGCCCACTGCCGCTGCATGCAATGCAATCGCATGCTCGATATGGTTGCGGGCAAGGTTCTCTTTCAGTTTCTTGTAGTATCCCTCTACCGGCTCAACGGCAATAAGATGCACGTTTTCTGCCGCAGTGCCTGCCTTGCACGAATAGAAACCCATATTAGCGCCGATATCCAGTATGTTCCAACCGTCCTGAATGACAAAATCAGGTGTCGGCTCATAGCAGTTCTCAACAAATATCTCAGGAAAGAGCAGATAGAATCCCCCGTATCCGCCATGCCCCATAGATATCTCAAGGCCATCGCGAAACTTCAGCAAAGGGGCTTCAGGGATAGGTTGGCCTCGGAATTCTCTGATTGTGCCCAGAATGAGCTCAACCCAGTTTTTCAGATGCGGTCTGGCTTGGACGGAAAGCTTTAAAGCGAGCTTTAGCAGGAAGAAAATTCGCTGTAACATACTAAACACTCTTGGGTTTAAAGCGATTGTTGTTAACCTGACACAACTGACTAAAATATTGATTCACGTTGTAAATCTTTTTATCGCATTTTTAAATTTTCGAATTCTGGCGGTCAAAGGACCAAGAATAGCCCAATTGTCCCAGAACGAAAGTGAATGTAAATCAGTGCGGGAACTCCTTTGATACCCGAGACTGGGAATAATTGCAAAGGTGTTGATATCACGATTTTGCATTCGGAATGTTGATAACGCACCGTCATAGTGCATAGGACCTCCATCAGGATGTCCTGGTGGCCGTTCAAGCACTTGTTCTAAAAACTCAAGAAATCTGTCAAAAATGGCACTGTTTACAGCATAAAAATGGGCAAAAAATAATGGTTCGGTGATTTTTTCAAGCCGGGAACCTGCAGAAGGCTCTGCAGTGTGGTCATGACCGAGATATAAAAATCCCCAGTTTGTCTTTTCGAGTGCTTGTAATGCATCAGCAGCGATGTTATTGATATCCGATATAAATGCTATATCGTCTTCCATAATCAAAACATTGGCAAGATTGTCATGTTTTGCTTTTTTGATGACGTTCATATGGCTTAAAAAACAACCTCTCACGCCTTGGTTTGGAAATCCGGCAGCTGTTTCGGGTCGAAGAGCGGTAAAAAAATCTACTTTTTCATTTTCTATCGGCCACCCGGTTCGCCTGAATTCATCTCTTGTTTCAGCTCTTCTATCCGCTCGTTCCGGAAGATTGATAATCGCGGTTCTGTCGAAGTAATCAATGATGGTCATGATCAGTCTGTTAAGTCTCGTTACACCTTATGAAAGTTGGTTTAACCTGCAAACTGTTTACGGCAGGAACAACGTGCTAAAAAGGTTGATAATATTTTACTGGTTCTAATGAGAGTACTCTGTAGAAATTACCCTTATTATACATAAACCATTTAAAATCTAAAGTGCTAACTCATCTATGTTGGCGACCTGTTTCACGTTCTGTTCTAACCCATGCAGTGCTCTTTTTTTTCAGTATCATGGCAGCATAAAGTGGAATTTTCCAAAGAATATAGAGTGGTGCTGTAGCAAGGTAAAGCCATGTTGAGAGCGGTGCGCGCCGTTGTATCTGTCCGGATATGACGTAAAAGACAAGGATCAGCCAGAAAGAAGCAGCAAGTATAACCCATGTGCCATTGAGGAGTAGCAGCGTACCAGCAGAAGCAATACTGAAAAGCATCACTAGCAATGACAGAGGGGGAGTAGCCAATTCCGCGAGAGCAAAAAGATAATGGGCCTGTCCTTTTTTTACGAAAAGTTTGAGAAGAGGCAGTGTCATTCTTCTCACGAGCATAAAACGTCCACCTTCCCAGCGGTTCCTCTGACTTGTAGCACTTTTTCCAGAAGTTACCATTTCGCTGCGAATAACAGCATCGGGATTGTAGCCCACGTTTATGCCGTCTACAAGGAGCAGCAGCGTGAACTCCATATCCTCAACCACCGAGTGGCATGGCCATCCATACTGCTCGAGAAGTTCAGTTTTAAAGGCCATACCATTGCCTTTAAGTACCGCTGTACCTGCTAAGCGGACAGAACCAGCCATACGCAAATGGCAGAATACGTTAAAAGCGGCATCGCTGAGCGCTGGACGCCACCCCGCATTGTAGTTGCTGACACTGTTAAATGCCTGAACAACTTGAATTTTTGGGTTACTGAGCGAAGCGCTTATTTCGAGAAGGTAGTTTCTTTCGGGAGAGACATCAGCGTCGATAATGGTTATGACATCGGTATGACCATAGATTTCAGCAAAATTTTTCAGAAACCAGTCGAGAGCCTGACCCTTGCCTCTGTTGATGGTGTCAAAGCGCTCAAAAACGAGTGCACCGGTATTGCGTGCTTTCTCAGCTGTATTATCAGTACAGTTATCGGCAATAACATAGACTTTAAGCAGATTGGCCGGGTAATCACATGCAAGGATGCCCTCAATGCTGTGGACAATACCCTCTTCTTCATTATGAGCAGGAATCAGCACGCCGATATGCAGAAGCCGCCTTTCAGCAGCAGTTTCTTTTCTGAAAAGATATGCAGCAATAGTGCACAGAAGCAGATATCCTGCAGGGAGGGCCAGCATCACAAGCAGGCTTTTCACTATAACCTCAAAAATGATCATGACGTTTGGCATACCTCATTAAAAAGATTGACCATCTGCTGGTTGTTGATGTGCTGGTTATAGAGTGAAATGACTTTTTCCCGTCCAGCTCGCCCGAATGTATGTCGCAATGAAGAGTCGACAAGCAGTTTTCGTATCTGATTGGCAAGATCCTCAGCATCTCCGGGAGTGGCAAGCAGGCCGTCATGCTCGTGTTCAATCAATTCAGGGATTCCTGTTATTCTTGTTGATATAACCGGAATCTCTTTGGCCATGGCTTCCATCAGCACAACAGGAACTCCTTCAGCAAAACTTGCCAGCACAAAAATATCCGCTTTGTCATAATACTCACGGACGGTATTCTGCCCGAGGACCCCTGTGAACGTTACTATATCCTTCAGGTTATGCATGGTTGTGAACTGTTCAAGCGACCTGCTGTCAGGCCCTTCGCCAATGATCGTGACCTGAAATAGAAGACCCTCCTGCTTAAGAAACCGACAGGCTTCGAGGAGGATATGCTGCCCTTTAGCCGGAACCAGCCTGCCGACGCAAAGAATGTTAGGTATAGTATTACCGGGTTCCTCTCTTACAGAGTATAAATCAGGATTAACCCCGCAGCGGACGACATGGAGTTTTTTCCAGGCCTCAGTTTCGCTGATACGCATGATCTGGCTGCGGCAGTAGTGGCTGATGCAGCGGACAAAAGCAGCTTCCCGGACCTTTTCCTCAAGCATGGCGGAGTCTACACGGTAAAAGATATCAGGTCCGTGCACCGAGAGGCTGTAATTTATTCCCCCATATATTTTCATGAGCATAGCCACAATGGCAGTAGGGTTTGCAAAGTGCTCATGGATATGGGTAATGTCCAGACGGTGCATCCATTGCAAGAGAATGCCGGCTTCTGCAAAGTAGGCAAGTGCCTTCACCGGGCTTTTTGGACCTTTTACAAACAGCTTACATGCTCCCTTTGCCATGTGCAGGTAACCGATCGGGTTTTTAAATATACAGTGCAGATGTGCAGTGAGAATCGTGAGCATTGGTTGGGAAACTACCAAAAAGGTATTTTCTGCCTCTATCTGTTCTGCAATGGTCATCACCGAAAGGTTAGACGGCTTGTGAATCGATGCGGTATGGACATTCACTCCCGCTTTTCGGAGAGACTCAATCTCCCTGTAGATAAAGGTATGGGAAATTGCAGGGTACTCGCTGCAGAGATAAGCTATCGATTTTGAAGTCATGTCCCGGGGGTTGAAAGTCCTGTTTTAAGAGTGCTTCGTCTGTTTTTCAGGGGTTTGTTGAATAACCTGCCAATGTAGAAGCGGATTATCCCGAACAGTTGAGGAATAACCACAATAGAACAGTGCCAGGCGTATTTTTTTGCTTCTGCTTTGTTCAGGTTGTTTTCAAGCATGAACTTCTCAATCCTGAAGAGTCGAGGTGAAAGCAACATGCTAAATCCCGCCATGAAACTCAGTGCGGAGAATGCAACTGTCAGATAGTTCATTTGAAGAGTGAGCAAAAGAAGTCCCGTAGCTGAAAAGATAAAAAAACCTCCTCCCTTAAGGAATATCCTGCGCTGGTCTGCTTGCCAGAAATTACTTCCACTTTTTGAAACTCGGCTCTGAACCGCTGCAAAAGCGTACCCGGAACGGAACGAGCGCTTCAGGTACTGGCTTGATTTCAGCATAGCCAGGTCATGACTTGTCATAAGCGCATCAACCATGAGAATTTTCCATCCATTCCGGCTCATGCGCAAGCTCAGTTCAGGGTCTTCCCCACCCACAAGTTCTTCGTCATAGCCTCCTGTTGCGTCAAGTGCAGATCGGCGGATCAGGACATCACCCCCAAAGCTGTCGCATTCGCCGGGTTTAGTATTCCATTCCATGTTTCCTATCCAGTTAAAAAAGGAACGTTCCGGATGCAACTCTTTTCTATACCCCCTGACAGCTCCGACAGCGCTGTTTTTCATCGCAGAGATTGCTCTGTTCAACCATTCATTGTCAAGCATGGTATCAGAGTCAAGAAACTGGACAAAAGGCGAGCTGCCTGTTTTCCATCCGGCATTTCTTCCCAATCCAGGCGTCGGGTATTCGAGGTTGAGCTCAATCACGCTTACCTGGCTGAACTGACGGGCAAGGGTGATACTTTGGTCAGTTGAGCCGCCATCGGAGTATATAATATGCAGTTGCTGTTCAGGGTAGCTTCCCGAGAGAATTGATCTGATGCAGCGTTCAATCGTTTTTTCGCAGTTGACGCCAATAACGACACAATCAATATCCGGTGAGCTCGTTTCTGTTATAAGATCCCCGTATTCGTCTCTCATTCTCAGAATAATTTATGGTCATTATTGGGCATCGTATTTTTATAATCATCGCTTACCGGGGAGTAGTGGCGTTTAAGTCGTACTGTGAACCCGGTTGCAATGCCGGCAAGAACGCCCAAATTGTTAGCAAGGCCATTAATGGCGCTGAAATTTTCCTCGGTCACCACCATATGCATTGTTTCAAGACAGTACCCGATAGGAGTCATAGCTATTGAAAATAGAAAAGCTGTTTTTCTGCTTTTAAACAGAATCATCGGAATAAACGAGAGCATGCTGTAAAGAATCAGATGAGTTACAGTATCAATCAGGAAAAAATTGTAAATGATTGTTGACCAAGGCATAAAAACCCCGATAAGAAGCAGAAAAAGAGCCAGTATCCAGTAGCTGAGGAGTATCTGGGTAGTTTTCCACTCATGTTTCAGAAAATTGTTTGATGGAAAAAGGTCTCTCATGAAAAATTCCGCTAAAATTCATTATTCAATAAATCGTGATGGCTTCATCTGTATTGATGGGATAAAACGGGTTCTCTGTAATGCTCGTTTGCGTTCCTCTTTTAGCTCTATACTCATTGTATCGGAATCGATCGCAGGTATCCTTGACGAATTGAGAAGTGCGCCGATAAGTGAACCGCTGCAGAGCATGTACACAGGATTGACCATTGAGTTAAGTAAATTATCGATCATAAAAATACCGAGAAAAATAGCCATGACCGAAGATGAACCCCATCTTGCAGTTTTCCATAGCTCCGGTTTGACTCTCCAGACAAAAAGCATGATCGGCCATTGAATGGCCGTAACCATAGTTACAAGCCCGTAGATTCCGTTTGCCCCGAAGGTGATGACCCATAATCCGTCAGTAACACTTATATCTTTACCTGTTTCATCGTAAATTCTTGACCGGCCATATCCGCCCCACCCGAAAAAACTACCTTGGAGTGCTTTTTGGACTAGAATTGTTTCATTGTCAAATCGGAACTGCAGCGATCCCGAGCGATCAGTGCTGTATTTTTCAGATATGGCATTAGACAAATTTCGCCCATCCCAGATGCCGGTTGTTCTGGTGAACATGTAGAGATGAGGAGCAAAAAGAAGGATCAGAACCAGAACGGTTGTTTTAGTTTTAAATGAAAGATAAACAACAAGCAGAGCAATGATAAAAAGAGAAATAGCTCCCATCGAACGCATCATGATATTGGTGACAATAAGCAACATAAGAAGGTAAATGGAAGGTATGTGCATAATTTTTTTCGGAAGCATACCTGTGAAAAACATCCAGATTCCCAAAAATACACCAAGTACCATCCACATCGCAGTCATAAGTCCGTGCTCCATATAGACCATTGGTCTGAACCCACCTCCTTGTCTGAGAGTCTGAATGAAGTCGCTCTGATGAAAACCGTAAGTAAGCCTGTGCAACTGTGGGCTCATGATCAATTCGTACCAGCAGAACGGGATATAAACAAGTGTTCCGATAAAAATGATAGAAGCGAGAATTTTTATACTCTCTTCATCGCTGAAATAAATTCTTGCGATGTAGTAGGGCATTCCCCATCGTTCAGTTTGGGACAATACTGACGCAAGGCCGTCATAAGCCCCAAGACCATTGGCAACCGATGAAAAAAAAGGAGCAGTGCACCACAGGAGCATCGGGATATCAACACTGTTGAACTGGAATGTCAACAGCTTTTCCTTGTCAAACTGATAAGCACTTCCCAAAATACTGAGACATATCACAGCTGTTTTTGTGTTATGGAGGAGAAAAATGTCATAATTGGCAACAGGAAGAAACATCCACCCGAAAACAAAGGCTATTGCTATAGCCTGACGAGCATCAAGCCTGGTAATAAGCCACATGACAAAAAGTGGAAAAACCAAAAAAGCAATTGGCACCAGAATATTTCCGGGAACGCTACCCATTGCCATTCCTTATTATATGTTCAAGAGCTGCCTGCCATGAACGCGACTGATCGTAAAACTGGCTCTGTAACGTCAGGCACATTGCCTGTTTTTCGCGGTAATAGTCTTTATCGGAAGCAAGCTTGAGGATCGCTTCGAGATATCCGGATACATCATCCGGAGGTACTTCAATGATAGCATTGCTTACGTAATCAAGGGCCGGGCATACCGCAGAAGTGATGACAGGACGTCCTGCAAGAATTGCTTCGGCTACAACCTGGTTAAATCCCTCTTCAAATGTTGTTCGTGTCGGAACAATAAATGCATGGCATTCATTGATATGAACAAGCATTTCGTTTTGCTGGCAGAATCCGTGAATAATGAAATTATTCTCAACTTTTTTTTCTGCAGTGGCTTCACGAAGCTCCTGTTCTTTTGATCCATTGCCGCATAGGTGTATGGTGATCCTTGTATTCCCATGCTGTTTAAGTGTCTCAGCAATCTGCAGTAGATCAAATACTCCTTTATCCGTTTCTAAACGTCCGGCAAAAAGAACATTGAAATTAACAGAATTATTATCCGGAGGTGTTACTTCGGCGAAAAGCGCTTTACGGTAAAGCGGAAGAAAAGGGTAAATAGGTCGCTGTTTGTTATTGGTTATCTGTTGTACTTGTTCATCGATCCTGTGTGAAGCGGAAAGAATGCCTGATGATCTTGATATGAAAATATGACGATTCAGCAGGTTAATAATTTTCTGTACCCTTGAAACCGGTCTGAAACGAGGCCAGAGTGTGCAGTGCAGTGTAGGAATCAGTTGCATTCCAGAAGGAGCAAGCCATGTAAAGGGGAAAAAATGGCCGGTTGAGTCAGCCATCACCAGAATATCAGCTCCCTCTTCCACGGCTTTTTTGATAATCAGACGAAGATAGCTGATCTGCTGAAGATGAAACGCCAGACCATTTCTTGTTTCTCCTTTCGGCAGGTTTTCTACATAAAACTGTTTTGTACGTATGTATTCCACCCTTGCACAGGAGGAAATAGCGACTCCTCTTGCCTGCAGACTTTTGCAGGCATCAAAAAAAAGACTGCTGTATGTTACTGATACCTGTTTTGGGTCGTCCATACCTTTCTGCCACGAGGCAAATGAGCCGACAATATCTCCAGGTCCGGCAGCGTAGGCAATACATAATTGCTTATTCTTGTTTATCAATACCATTCCGTTGTTATTAATTCTGATTCAACCCCCAATCACTCAGCCCTTCAGTGCTATTTTTTTTCTCCATGCTCTATCCTTTCACAACTGCCGGTATTCCGACAGCAGTTGCATTACCGGGTATATCAGTTATGACGACCGCATTTGCTCCTATCCGTGCATGGGCTCCGATATGGATACCCCCAAGTATTTTTGCTCCTGCACCAATATCAACATGACCCTCGATAAACGGAAGACCGGGCTTGGGGCCTGCACCGATGGTGACCTGCTGAAAAATAAGGCAGTTCGGACCTATTTGAGCTTCTGGATGGATGACAATGCCATTTGGATGGGGAATCAGAAGACCTCCTCCTATTTTTGAGTTCAGCGGGATATCAGCACCGCTTATGGCGCTCCAGAACCGATACTGAAGTACGGTAAATGGTTTGATCACTCCTGATAGCAATCCGCCATTTTTTGCCTGCAGCTGATAGCGTCGTATTGCAGCAAGCAGTTTTTTTCCTGGTTCATAACTGCCTCGTAACGACAATTCCCGTTTCCAGTCTGCTTCAGTGGCTGAAATCATTGTTGTACGGTTTTGTTCCAGAGTGACGGATAGCGTTGTTCTAACAACTCTGCACGTTGTGCGGCAACTCGCTTCCATGTGAACTGCTGTGCTCTTTCTCTGGCACATTGACCCAATTCACTCCTTTTTACAGGATTTTCCGCCATCAAAGTCATAGCCTGAGCCCAGGCATCGATGTTTGTGTCGGAGAGAATCATGCCATTAAGATTGTTTTGAACAATCGCTCCACCACCCATAGCTGTCACAAGCGGAGGGATTCCGTGAGCCATTGCTTCATAAGTCACCATTGGCCCACCCTCTTCAAGGCTTGGAAAAACAAAAACATCACTATTCCGGTAAAGTTGTCCGATATCCTTGGTGTAAGCAACATGGGTGATGTTTTTACCGCTATGCAGAAGAGGGCAGTGATCTTGAATTTCAGGAGATATGCCTCCGCACAGCACCAGCTCGGCATCGAGATTAGCTCGATGCCATGCCTCAAGCAGGAGCGGAACACCTTTTCGCAAACACAAGGTGCCGGCAAAAAAAAAGACAGGTTTCGAATGCACCGATGCGGGAGAGTTCGCCTCAGGAAAGCGTTCAGGCGACCATCCATAGCTGGTCTTCAGAAGTTTATCTTCTGCGATACCGTTTTCAGTCATTGAGCGATGTACCATTGGGCTTGGACAGAACACACTGTCAGCCATAGCAAGCTTGCGTTCTTCTTCAGCGATTGAATGTTCAGTTATTGTGTTTTCAACCTCGATATTCCATTGTTCCGAAGCGTGCTCTATAATACTGCGGGAAGTGCGACGGTGGCAGTTGATGCGTTCAATAATTATTTTTGAACCTCGTTGGTGAAAAGCTTCAAATATTTCCGGAGAAAGAGCGGCCCATAAATAGACATATGGCGCGTCCCCTTCGTTTTTTAAAAAGAGCTTTTCAGTCATGTTTCGAGGTTGTTGGCTGCTCCCGAATCTGTAAACAGCTTTTTTTTGTAAACCGCTCATGACCGCTATCAGCCAGGGATAGTGTATGGAGTTCTCAGTGCTTGGAACTGTAAGCCTTACCGCTCTTCCACTCTCATGCCAGTACCTGCAAAGTGAAAGCGGTACATGACTGTTCCCGAGGTTTGAAGCATGATAGCCGAACAGAACCGGTAGTAAACTCATTGACTCTCCTGTTTCGATGTTTTCTTCTTTATTGTCAGTGCTCTGTTGACAGCGGTTTTAATTTTACCTGTAAGTTCTTTGACTGCAGGAAGATTCTCAATAATGTCTTCGATCTTTTTAGTGTTGATTTTTTCCAGAATCTCAGGTTGCTTTTCAAGCAGTTTATCAATGCTCATGAAACGTTTTGTACCTCCCCAATTAAGGATAGATGCAATCGCCGGAACTTTAAGGTTTACAAGAAGTTCGGCAGCTTTTCTCAGATCACTGAAAAGAGTGCTGTCACCGACGGAAATAAGACCTATGATGTCGGCATAAAGAGCAATATGTTCAGTAATATTGCTTTGCAGGACAGGAGCAGAGTCGATGCAGATATAGTCATACTCTTTTTTTACCGTCATTAGCAGTTCCTCTACCCGAAGTTGCGAAATACTGCTAAGCATGCAATTTCCGGCATGCATGATAGTAATATTACTATAACTCCCGGTAGTGCTGATGAAGTTGTTCCATGGCTCTGTTGAGCTGAGAAAATCATTGAAACCGGCAGGTTCCGACGACAATCCTAAAATTTTACTCAGACCGGGTGTTACAGTATTCGCTTCAATAAGCAGCACCTTTGACCAGAGAGAAGAAAGTGCCAGCGCTGTATTCAAGGCAATGGAGGTGCATCCGGAAACGTTGTCTACACCTGTGAAAAGGATAATTGACGCGTTGGAATCACTCTTTTCACGAGTCAGTTGCACAGCAAGACTTTGAATAGCTTTTGATGCTTCATGGCCTGGTGCACGAGAAATCACTCCATGCAACGGGAGGTTATCTGTTACATCAGGGATGATGCATGCTGGATTATAACCGAGAGCCTGATAAATATCTTTGGCACGCCGTATACGGTGGTCAAAGTATTCAAGTGCAAAAAATATAAAGGCAACACTTCCGAATGACAGACTTAAAAAGGTCAGAAATAATTTTTTAACGTTAGAGCCTTCAGCCTGATCAGGCCTGCGGGCAGCAGATTCAATTGAAAGGTGAAGGGGAGCTTTCCCTTCAACCTCCAGCTCTTGAATTCTTGTGTCTATATGATCCAGCAGTTCTCGTTTATGTTTAAGCTCTGCTTCAAGTGACTCTCCGACATGAATTCCAACAGAAGATTTTATTGCTTCTGTGCCTACTTTCTTTAGTTCTTCTTTGACCTGTTTTTCGGCAGTATTTGCTCTTTCAAGATCATTTTTTGCTGTAATCAAATCTTTACTCAGATCAAAGTCACGCTTGCCGTAAAGGATTTTATGTGCATTCTTGTTAAGCTCGTTTTTTTGTTTTTTTTCATAGTCCTGCATGGCTTTCATCCTTTCCTCGATGTAAATACGGTCAGGATTGTTTTTTGTTAATCCATCAGTGGAACTTCTCATCTGCTGTTGTTGCTGATAGGTCCATGAACTGGTAAGATTCAGAGAAGCGTCTTTCATGACCACTTCTTCGACCATCGGTTCCAGAGAAAGGCTTTTGATCTGGTTGTTTAATTTTACTTTTTCATCTAATTGAGTTTTAGCTGTTATTTGATCTCCCAGTGTTTTGATATAAAGTATTTGAAGCTCATCAGTTTTTTTTCCGGCAAGATTGTAAGCTTCAGAAAAAGTAGCAGTATTAATATCTTTTGTAAGATTGATCAGTTTATTCTCAATGGTAATGATATCGGTTCTTAACTCCTTCTTTTTATTCTTCAGATAAACAAGTCGCTCATTGTCTTTCATCTCAGAGTTTTTTCTGACTTTTTCAAGAAAGACAGACATGAAATTGTTTACCAAAGGTGCAAGTCCATCTTTTTTTTGACTTGTTGCACTTATTTCTATAAGGTGAGTGCCAAGTAAGGGGTTGGTTTTTATGATAAAAGAGAGCATGTTGGCACAATTGTCTGTCGCCATCCCCTTTGGAAAAAGAGATGCCTTTTCGTCAGGTGTAAGTTTTTCGACTGTTTTTTTAAGGACATCAAAAGACATCATCCTTTGAGCCTGTGTTCTGGCATAGTCCTGATAGTAGTTTATAATCATCGGGTCTTCGCTTGTCGTAATCAGGGAAGGAAGAACAGGATCAACCCGCATCATGGCTTTGACAGCGTAATTAGGTTTGCTTATCAAAATAATAACAGGGACGGATATGGTGAATAGGAAAGAGCCTATTACAAAAATAAACAAGCCATACCGCTTGGCAAAACCAACCAGATCAAGAGATTTTGATTTTTTCCCATAAGGAAGAGGCTCCCTTATCACATTCTCATTTATCATAAATCTTTTGCTTGTGCAAAATAAAACTGCGCTTTACAAAAAGTATTTGCTATTGATTAAACTTTAATAAATTTTTTATTAAAGTTTTTACAGATTTTGGGACTAAGCTTCTTATAAGATTTTTTGGCTGTAATTCAGTTGGTATGGAAAATCTATAAGGAGTCATCCGTAAATATTTCCAGTATAAATTTTTATAGGGGTGTCTGTTTTTTAACTGCCATGGTTTTGAACCCCCGGTGTAATGAATAATTATCGGATTAATTTTAGCCTCTCTCAATTCTTCCTTGCTGAAACAGGCAAATTCATTTTCATAATTATTGCCAAGGATCATTGTTAAATTGTATTTTAAAAGCAGTCTTTTCCAGTTTCCATGTACAAGTACATTTAATGCATCCTGATCAGGAAAATGTATGATTTTAAAATTCTTTTCTACAAAATCTATTACTTTTTTATGAAGATCACTTTTTTTCCATTTTGTGACATTGATAAGCATGACCCCTGAATTAAAATATCTGAATTTTTGATCAATTTTCAGTTCTGAATATCGATCAAAAAACGGATCTTCCACTGCACAAATATAATAATCTTCAATATTTTGGTTATAGAGATCTTTTATCGATCCATTAATGATAATATCAGCATCTAAATAGAGTACCTTTTCTTCGCTAATAAGTTCAGGGATTAAAAGACGGTAATAAATTTCTTTAGAGTAATGATGCGTTAAAACTAACTCCTTGAAAAAATTGTCAGATATAACTATATTTTCAAGTTGACAATTATAAGGTTTGGCGACAGAAAGTATATTGGAATATATTTTTGGTGATATGCCGCTGTTAATAATATAAATTTTAAAAGATAACTCTTTATTGTTTTCTAACAACGATTTCAAGGCGGCACATAAATGCTGTATATACTGCTGATTGGTTGCAAAAACAATATTAATACAATTTTGCATCTGAAATGGTTTTATTTAAAGATCGAATATGCTAAGCCGAAAATACGTTACTTATTCTATTTGAAAGCGCAATAATGTCATTGCTTTCACGTTCTTTGGAATATAGATCGGCAAGTTGACTAATGGCAGTCTCATCAACTTTAAATGCTTCGTCGGTGTCAAAATTATGTATTTCAGCAATTATTTCCTTGACAAACCCTTTTATATCCCCCATCATAATTTCCGAAAATATGGGTGGCTTCCAATACTCTTTTCCCCCCTCTCCAGTATAACCGATTACTTTATTGCCTGTCAACCCGGCCTCTATTGGAGGAAGACCCCACCCCTCAAGTTCACTGAAAGAGAGAAATATCTTTGAAGTTTTAAATGTTTCAATAACCTCCTTTTCAGTCATATTATGTATGGGAATAACCTTCCAGTTTTCCGGCATGTGCTGATCAAGAAAAAACAAAACCAATTTAGAATGTCTTGGCAGTTTTCTGGGCATATAAGTTATAATGTTGCTTTTTTTAAGGTCAGGTGTAAATTTACTGGAATCCACGAAATAATGCATGCGCATTATTTTTGAAAATAATGAAGGAAAAGCCAGTTTACAGCAATCAGCCGTGTCGTCAGATATGGTCATTATTATTTCTGCATTTTTATATGCAGATAAGGTTGAAGCTGCATTGTCATTTCCGAACAAATACCCCCCTTGAACAAAAATGCCATATTTTATATTTTTCAATTTACACTGAGGAGCATAACGTTCAGCCCAAAAATCAGGAATAATTACAAATTCTTTATTAATATTGAAATTTAAATTCCGCTTGAATTCTGTAGCATATTCAAACCAATTACAAACAAAATTTATTTTTTCCGGATGTACAACAGCCGATTTAAAATCAGGTGAAAGGAGTTTATTGATTTCTTCAGATTGTTTATAAATCACTTTTACCCCTCCACTTGCACCATCTTTTTTAGGATCGGATATTGGACACAGATAAGTAATTTTTATTCCTTCATAATCAGAACTATCTATTCCGAATTTTGGCGGAGGTTTGATTTTATATCTGTTCGAAAATAAGTTCATGGCACTGTGCGTTAAGAGAGAATTTTATCAGGTGTTCCATATGATGTTATTTCTCCCTGTTCAAGACGATAAAGTCGATCACAGTGTTCAATGGTACTCAACCTGTGAGCAACAATAATAATGGTTTTAGAACCCTGCAGTTCTCTTACGGCTTCCATTACTCCTTTTTCTGTTGCTGTATCCAGTGCACTTGTAGCCTCGTCAAGGACAAGCACTGACGGATCGTGATAGAGTGCCCGTGCGATACCGATTCTTTGCCTTTGTCCGCCTGAAAGACGAACGCCTCGCTCTCCTACAACAGTGCTCAGACCTTCCGGCAGACTTTGAATAAACTCATCAAGATGAGCTGCTCGAATTGCCTTTAAAACAGACTCCTGGTTAATCTGGTCGCTGGAAAGTCCAAAGGCTATATTGCGAAGCAGAGTATCATCGGTCAGATAAATTGATTGAGGTACATAACCTATTTGATTCTGCCAATCTCGGAGATTCTGCTGAATATCCCTCCCGTCGACGGATACTACGCCATGATCTGGAGGCAGCAGGCCAAGCAGTATATCAACTAATGTGCTTTTACCTGCGCCGCTTGTACCGATAAAACCTACTGATTCCCCGCATCGTATAGTAAGTGATATATCTTTAAGCGATGGGACAGAGACTCCCGGATAGGTATAGGTAATATGCTGCAGCTCAATGATGTTATGAAAAGATGATTGTATGAATTTCTCTTTAACGTTTTCAGGAGCAAAAAGGATGAGATCTTTTTCAAGGATATCTATAACCGGCAAACAATATTTCAGTGATTGCATAACATTCAGCAAACGGCTGACTGAGGGCATTAACCGAAATGTTACAACAGCAAATAGTCCAAGTTTTGGAATAATTGTTTCAAGTGCCCCTCCTTGTGCAAGCATAACAAGCACTAGGGCTACAAGACCGCAGACAGCAAGCAGCTCAAGCCAGATTCGGGGAAGTTGTTGAATGGTATTATTTAACCGACCGACTTTTGTGCTTTCACGGTTGTGAATATTGAACTGTTTTAAAAATTCATTTTCACGTCCAAGCAATTTGACATCTTTAGCACCGGCAAGGCCTTGTTGCAGGTGCTGAATACGCAGACCATCGTGATGTTGACGGTCTTTTCCCCAGCGGGTAATTCTTCCTTCAGTAAAATGAAAGAAACTCCAACTTGAAATACCAAGAACGAATACAATGGAAATTGTTCCGATCGGTTCAGCAAAAAGGAGCATAAGGCAAAGGCCTGCGACAACCAATGATTCAGAAAACAACTGCATGAGGGGAGTCAGCACGCTGCCGGTGAAAATCCCGACTTCATTGCTGACATTACGGATTAACTGTGCAGAATTACGCTGTAAATGAAAGACATAAGGCTGACGAAGGTAAATGGTAAACAAACGCAGTGATAGTCTGCCTCCGATACCGAAAGTAAAGCGATTTTGCTTCCAGACCAGAAATACCAAAAAAACAGCTTTTACCACATAGACGCCAAGCAAGAGCAATAAGCCCCCAACGACCAGGCTGTGTTGGTCTGGGTTCCCAAAAAAATGCAGTAAAGGTTGAAACGTTGGATATTTGGCGGCAAAATTTTTTTGTGTAAAGAGAGAGAGTGCGGGTATGACAAGACCAACGCCAAGCGTTTCTAGGCCAACGCCGATAAGCATTAAAAAGAAAAGAATTACAGAATTATGACGTTCCTTTGGTAACAGGAGAGACCATATTTTACTGATGTTAGAAAGGGGGGGTATCTTTTTCATTGTCAGTTTAACGGTTTCATATTCATATCGGCTCTCAGTGTAACGTTATTATTGACCGGTGGTTCCAGAGGCTGTTCCCGTGCCTGTGGTAGTTGTGATTCCTGTTGTTATCGATGATCCTGTGGTGGTCGTGGTGTTCACAAATCCTGTTTGACCCCAGAGTTGGTTTCGTAACTTAGCCATAATACCAAGCGATTCCGCAGTGTTGGTACCGAGGCTGAGCACATTGAGAGACGGGAGCAGCTTTTCAAGCGCATAATTGAATTTTGCCATACCACTCGGACTGATATAGACAATATCATTCGGCATAAGCGCAAAATTCTGGCTGAAATCACCTCGTTCAAGCAGATTTTTAAGATCGATTTTAATGACATCCCCTTTGAGACTCTGTTGCCTGATCACAAATACCTTTTCCGGATTAGCCTGTTTGTTCATGCCTCCTGCCAGCATGATAGCCTTGAGAACATTCATCCCGCCTCTCATCTGAATCGCACCGGGTGAAACAACTTCGCCCATGATGTAAACCAGGTCATCAGTAGCTTCAGGAATGTAGATCACATCATTGTTTCTGATTGGGGAGTTCAAAGCCATATTGCCGTTTTTGAGAAGATCCTGCAAGTCGATCCAGATGACCGTGTCATTACCCCGGATAATTGCGCATTTAGTGAGTGCGCTCTCTTTTCCTTGATCAGGGAGGCCGCCTGCAATAGCAAGTGCTTCCAGAAGCGTTCCTTTACCCGGAAAATTGATGACACCAGGTTTGCTGACACGGCCCAGGACAAAAGCCTTATTGTTATGAAATTCGTGAACCCTGACCGTAACTTCAGGTTTTATATAGAGGTTTTCAAGCTTTGATGTTATCATACTTTGTGTCTCTTCCGGGGTATGATTCATAACGTTGAGACTTCCGATTCTCGGAATGGCAATAAACCCGTCAGGGGCAACTACAATGTTTTCCTGTGAAAGCTCCGGCCTGTGCCACACCTGTATACTTACAAAATCCCCCGGTCCAAGTCGGTATTGGTAGTTGTCATGTGGGGATAATGCCTCAATTTTCTGGGGGGTTGCATACTCCAGTGCTTTTTTTGGGAGTTCTGCCTTAAATTCTTTTTCCGGTGCTGTAGGGACTCGTGCAGACCTTGGCGTAATACTGCTGCAGGATGACAGCAGAACAAAACATGAGACAAAAAAGAAAAATGCAATGGTTTTAACCCCGCGGTCATAGCGAAAGATCGGATTATAGGTGATGTATTTCGTAACGTTGAACATGATAGAAACTGTGTTGATTAAGAGGATCTTTTTCTCATGATTTTAGCCGGAATACCGACAGCAATTGAGTTGTCGGGTACAGGCTTAAGAACTACGGCATTTGCTCCTATATCGACATTGTTCCCGATGGTGATATTGCCAAGGATTTTTGCCCCGGCACCAATGCTTATATCGCTCCCGAAACACGGCGCGGCTTTTTCAGTAATATTTTTCAATCCCACGGTCACACCGTTACGAATAATGCAGTTATCACCGAAACTTGCATACCCGCTGATAATGATATCCCCGAAATGGTCGATGCGGAAGTTCTTTCCTACTGGAACTTCACAAGGGAGTTCGATGCCTGTAAGAATCTGAACAATCTTGTAAAGGAGTTTGTAAAGCATTGAAAATGGTTTACGCACCATAGTGTTCCTGATAGTGTAGCGCCACCTTCCGAAACGGTAGACAATCATGACCCAGAAACCCTGACTGCTCCATTTACCTTCATAGGTCGCAAGATCGTCCCTAATGTTTTGGAACATATTCATGATGCTTTACCAGGGGATAGGGGGTGAATAGCTGCCGAGTTTAGTATCCTGAAGCGATGTAATTATTTGTTTGATGATCAACACTGCAGCCGAACGTTTATTTCCGGCATCACCAAATGGAAAGAGAAGGTTTTTTGCGTATCGGGCAATATACCAGAGCAATTCAACTCCGGCACTGGAAAACAGTCCGGCAACCCCCTTGTTTTTACGGTAATAAAGCCATTCGCTTCGCATTCTGAAGATAAGCACTTGAGCAGCTTTATTGTCAAACGATTTGTCTTTTCTTGTTTTGCTGCTGGCACCTCCGATGTGGGTAACTTCCGCATCAGGAATGAAATAGATTTTCCAGCCGGCCAGTTTTGCCCGCATGCAGAGATCGGTCTCTTCGTAATAGATATAAAACCGTTCATCAAAAACGCCAATCTTGTCCAGCATCGCTTTGCGAACGATGGTGAAAGTACCCGGTACCCAGTCCACCTCCAGAGGTTTTGTATAAGCAAAACCGCCAAATTCATAATAAGTTAAAAGTCGGGACTGCGGAAATTTTCCACGTAATCCCGAAAGCGCCAGAAATTTGGAAAGAGCCGAAGGAAAGCGCCTGGCTGATGGTTCAAGATTACCGGCAGGCGAAATGATTTTTCCTCCGCAAAGTCCGCATTCCGGCGTCAAGTCCATGAATTTGACGCAGTTCTGAATAGATAACGGCCTGATATAAGCGTCTGGATTGAGGAGGATGATGTAGTTTCCTTTGGCCAGACGAAAAGCCTGATTATTTGCTGCTGCAAACCCGAGATTCTGATTGTTTGCAATCAGAACTACCGAAGGAAAGTCGTTTTTTACCATAGCCGCAGAACCATCGTGGGAGTTGTTGTCAACGACAAAAACCTCAAGTTCAATACCTCGACGGTGTTCAAACAGTGCATCGAGACAGTTGCGAAGAATGTCGCGTGTATTGAAGCTTACAATGACAACAGATACCATAATGTTCTTGGGGAGGTTAATAAGGGGTTATTGAGCATGTGACAGGTTATTCCAACCTGAACCGATTCAAGCCCTCAGTTCTCTTATTTTATTGTAAATACGAACAATCGCTTCAGCCTTGGCACTCCAGGTAAACTCTTTTACACGCTGAACAGCGTTGAGTGACATACTATGTCGCAAAACGTCATTGGTGACTATTTGCTCTATACACACCGATAATTCTTGAACAACAAATTCCCTGGACTCCGGATTAATTCTAAAACCTGTTTCTTCAGTAACATACTCGCCAATGCCGCCGTTATTAACAACAATACAAGGAAGACCATTGGCCATCGCCTCTAAAACCACAGCACCGCCAAATTCACGGATAGAAGGAAAGCAGAAAATATCAGAATTGCCGTAGTATTGTAGAGTATCCTTCTGATCAACCCAACCTGTAAAAGCAATTATTTCTGTAAGATTCAGCCGCTTAACCAGTTGTTCCAAAGCATTTCGTTCCGATCCGTCACCAACGATTGTCAGCAGAATTTTTTTCCGGATGGATGGTCCAAGTCTGCTTATGGCATCAATCAGAATATCTGCGCCTTTATAAGGTACCAACCGCCCGACAAAGAGAAGGTTAATAACGCCACTATCTCCCATTGTACTCTCGGAAACGCTCTCCTCTTTCTTCAAAAATGAACGTCCGATTCCGTTCTCATAAAATAACTCAATCTTCTCATTGTCAATAGCAAAGAGCTCTTTAACCAAGTTCAACGTATACGTAGAGCCCGCAAGAATATAATCAGCTTTTGTATAGGTTTCCCGATAACCGGGAATGATGAACTGACCGACCGATCGAAGAAAGTTAAAATCAGAAAATTCCTTTCGCGCAATTTTTTTAAACCCTTTTGGAAAAGGAACACCCCCATTGACCGGACCGAGAATAAATGGTGTATGTTGGCATGCTTTTATCGCTTCTACAGGGTAGCGAGGCATCATTGGGGTCATGGCGTGAACAATATCATAATGACCTTCAAGGATAGAGTCCTTAAACTTGCTGTATACCTGATGATTGAACTCAGCGTAAACGGGATAGGTAAGCGTATGGTATAATGGCCAGATGACCCGGTCTTTCAGTTTGCTTATTTTTTCAGCGATCGAATAGTATTTCTTGATAAATGAACTTTCACAAATGTAAACAATATCTCTATCCGGGTGAGCTTTTACCAGAGCCTCTCTGTTTCTTTCATGCGTGACCAGAGTCGTCTCCACGAGTTTGCTGATATGGTCATAGAAACAATAGCCTACCAATGGGACTGAGGCCCACTCAGGATTACACTGCTCAATAATCAAGAGTACCTTTAACGGTTTCTGCTTCATTATTTTACAGTATCTGATTCTGTGAGTTCTCAGCTTCTTTCGTCATTGAAATCAGGTTTTTGCCATTTTCCCGTATGTATGAAACGTTATCCATGAGTTGGCGGATCAGTAAAAGCCCAAATCCATTTACAGGATAAGTGGTGATATCCTGAGCTGGTGTATCAAGGCTGAATGGAGGATTTGTATCGCTGATGCTTGCGGTAAGCTTATTGTTGTCAGCGGAGAAACTTAAAGTGATCATGGTATCTTTATCAGGCCGCACAGCATACTTGACTGAATTAGTAAAAGCCTCACTTATTGAAAGCTCAAACGCATCACAGAAATCTTCATAACTCCCTTTTGCAATGAGTGACTCCGAAAAAATCTCCGCAACCCTCAACGCCATAAGCGAAGCGAGACTTACAAAGCGGATCTCAGCAGGCAGCGTGATCATGGCGATCATAAGCGGGTTTGTTTTTTTTCTGCGTTTTCTATTGCAGCGTCAACATCATCATAGATATCAAAAAGTCGATATACATGTGTGACATCAAATACTTTCCTGACTTTTTTGTTCATGCACGCCAGAGTAACATCTCCGCCATGTTCTCTTTTTTCTCTGGTAATCCCGTTAATTGCACCTATAGCGCTGCTGTCGAGAAAATCAACATCCGAAAAATTGATCACGATATGGCTTTCAGGCGCCGACGCCGACTTGAAATTTTTCAAATCCGGCACTGTATTTGAATTAATGGTGCCCTGAATTGAAATGACAGTGATATTGTTTTTTATTTTTTCACAGATAATCATGGAGAATTTATTTCGAGGTTTCTATTAAAAAGTGCTTTTACCGTCATGACCATATCCTGGAACGGGTTACCGTGAACGGCATAATATCGCTCAACTATTTCGGAATCCCCTCCGGTTAAAGGCCAGTCCTCGGCTTCAGCATAGCTGAATACACCTGCCCGATTACATGATTGTATGCCATGGGGATCTTTATCAGTATTTGCTTTTCTAACCACCGTGCCGCACCCGATAATAGCAAGTTGCCCTGAAACTACTCTAAACAGCAGGGGAAAGCGATCAAGAGAGAGTGCGCAAGCCAAAGTGCCGAGAAAACTGTTTTTTCCAGGTGTTACAGTCGTCATATTCAGTTTTTTTCCGGAAATCGAAGTATAAGAAGTTTTAGACCATATCCATTTCCCCTGCAGGGTCAGTATAGGTGACAAAAGAAGAAAAGGAATAAGCTGCAGCGTGATAAGGAGTAAGGCCATCAGCCGGTGTAAAAGTGACTGAATGATAGTATTAGGGGAACCGATTTTTTTTAAACCCGATAAAAGATGAGGATCTTCCATGACCATGGATACTCCGCTTTCAGGTTCAATTAGGATATTTTCAGCAGCTATCCTGTTCATGACATCCAGATGTTCTCCGATATAGGTATTGTCCATCACGATACTGCTTGAAACGGTACTGTCTCTATCGACAATAACATTATTACCTATAACCGCATCCGGGCCGATGACCGATCCGGCAAGAATCTGCACATTATTACCAATAATAACCGGCTTTTTTATTTCAGCACTTTTACTGATGACAACATTACTGCCAATAGAGCAAAAAGCTTCATTGCTGTAACCGGGAATCACGTATGGCGACGATGCGTAGCCAAGCACCTCCATCGAGAGCCGATAATAAACGCTAATAGAGTCCAGTCCGAGAAGTGATAAGGCCACGTCAGATACAATGGGTTTTTGCCCAATATGAGGAACACCAAGCAAGCTGAGACTCCCGCCGCTGCATCTGAGGATATCACCCTCAGCGAGAGAAGCAAAAAATTTTTTGTAGTCGTTCTTTTTATCGTAATGGATAAAGATAAACCCGTAGAAGACTAAGATTTTTTCATCTGCACAGTATCGTTGGTTCTTATTGATTACAATCTCCAAGTCATCACCGCTCTGGACAAAAGAATAACTCACATCAATTCCCCAACGGCTGCCGATGTCGCAATACTCTTCCACTTCACTGAGCGGACCGTCGCTGACAAAACGTATAGCTTCACAACCCGTCAGGATAGCGAAATCTATGAGAAATTCAGCAAAAGACTTGTTGCCTATCGGAATAAGAAGCGGATGAACATTCGGTAAAATATGGCGTACCCACATATACTCCTGCTCTTTGATGATAACAAGTGCCTTCATGGAGCAAATGATTAAGTCCGATCTGAATTTTCAGAATGATTGTATCGCACTATCGGTATCATTGAAAATTGAAAAGAGTTTATTTGCTTTTGTCAGTTCAAAAACCATAGAAACTTTCGAACTGAGTTGAGCTAATTTTACATCACCGTTTTGCTCGATCGCTTTACGCAGACATGACACTAAAGCTCCGAGAGCACTGCTGTCGATAAAGTCGAGTTTTGAGCATTCAAAAATAAGAAAGCTCGTTTGCTTCAGCCAAATATCAAATGATGTCAGTAGCTCGTTCTTGTTCTTGGCATCAATTTTTCCGCTCAATTCTGCTATACCTAAGGCTTTTCCAGCTGCCGAAACTATTCTGAATCTCATGGTTGTTTCTGGTTAATAGGCTCCTCTGCCGGTAAGAACCGCAGGGATAGTTTTAAAAAGCAAAACAATATCATTGATGAAACTGGCACTTTGAATGTACTGCATATCGAGTCCGACCTGCTCAGTGAACGGAATATCGCTTCTGCCACTGACCTGCCACAGACCGGTTATACCCGGGATCACATGCAGCCTTTTGCGTTGCTCGAGGGTATACTGCAGAACTTCAGCAGGCAATGGTGGTCTTGGCCCTACAAGACTCATGTCGCCCTTAAGCACATTAATAAGCTGAGGAAGTTCATCGATACTGAATTTACGGATGATTTTTCCAACCTTGGTGATCCGTGGATCTTTTTTCATTTTAAAGATCACTCCAGCCTTGGATTCATTGCGAGCTGCAAGCTCATGCTTGATTTTATCAGCATTGACAACCATGGACCGGAACTTGTAAAATTTGAAATGCCTTCCGTTCAGACCCACTCGAATTTGATAATAGAACACGGGTCCTGGATTTTCAACCAGGATGGCAATGGCTGTAAATATAAAAAGTGGAAGTAATGAAAGCAGTGCAAGTGCTGAAACCAGAAAGTCAAGAATCCCTTTCAGCACGTAGGAAGATATGATCGTTGCCTCCCATGCCATAGCTTTTAACCTCCGCCTGAATCGGAATTTCGGATTGATCGAATTGCTTATAGTACGTATAAGTTCATTTCGTACTGTTTGATCAAGATCCATCACAATACTGGTGTTATGAATTGAAAAACTCAAAAAAGCCAAAGGTATAATACGACTATCCCGGACTAAATAACGCCTCCAGAGCCTCACAGGATCACCTGCTAATCTCCAAACCCATTCCAAACCGATGTTTTGAATCCATAAGGGAGCACGCTTCGTGGTGCCTGCCGCAAAATCAAAAGAAGCCCCGACGCAGAGAATCGGCCCTACGTTCAGGCTCTCAATATGGGCATCAGCCCATTTCTCCTGTTTTGGTGCGCCGACACCTATAAAAAGAAGATCGACATTCCGTGAGTTTATGTCAGCTATAATACGCTCAGTTTCCGCCCTGTCATTCTCAAAACCGAACGGAGGACACCTGATGCCGACTATATGTAACCCATCAAATTGCTGACGCAGTTTATCTGCAGCCAGTTCAGCAACACCCGGGTTTCCTCCAAGAAAATAAATATTCAGGTTGGTTCCGGCAGCTTGTTTACAAAGTGCTATAAGCAGGTCAGAGCCGGCTACCCGCTCAGGAAGGGGATTCTTATTGACAAGTCGGCTGAACCATACAAGAGGCATTCCATCAGCATAACGAAACAGAGCCTCTCTGTAGATTCTCCGCATGTCAGCATCATCCTGGAGCATGACGATATGGTCAACGTTAGGAGTGACAATAATCCCGCTCTTACCTTGTCTTGCGGCATCCATGATCTGAACTACAGCTGAAGACATTGTAGCATGTTCAAAAGCAAGGCCAAAGAGTTCTGTTTTCATAACGATCCTGTAACCTGGGCTGAAAGCGATTGCAATAATACTACTGAGAAACTATATGATGATAGTGATCCAACTGAGCTTCTTTGGTATACTGAAGTGGACCCCACTCTGTAGACAAAAAGTGGCTGAGTTTAAGTTGGTAACTTGACCTGTTTATGCAGCGGAAAGGCGCTGCCCCTCTTTTACCATTAACTCTTCTGTCGGCTTGTTCTTCTTGCT
>Ga0194037_1000677_pt1 | contig 26260 bp, 26 predicted proteins | sample JunL306m_MetaG_FD_148653 | JGI IMG/M metagenome (GOLD analysis project Ga0194037, IMG submission 148653) | Anoxic zone freshwater microbial communities from boreal shield lake in IISD Experimental Lakes Area, Ontario, Canada - Jun2016-L304-6m | ecosystem: Environmental > Aquatic > Freshwater >...
GTGCCATCTGGGTAGGTGCGCTTACGCAAAGTTGGATCTCGCCTTGGTGGTCGTGCACATTCTTTGTATTCGTTGCGCTTTTTGGCCTGGTTCGACATAAGACGCTCATAGTTGTCTTAGCGTGTGCTTTACTTCTTGGCGCCTCGATGATGTCACTTCGCCAAGCAAGTCTAGAAAAGAGCGCAGTTCGAGAGTTCTTAGGTAAGAACGCACTCTTGCAGATGCAAGTGATGACTGATCCGAATCAAACAAAACCCAAAGTCTTTGGTTCAACGTTGGCGCCGCCAAGTTATAGCTTCCTAGCAACCGCCCTAAATATCGGTAGCGATATTCCTGAATACCGTCTTCGAGTTCCTGTACGCGTAATTTCCTCAGATGCATCTGTTCTTGGTTTATTACCCGGGCAGATTTTCCACGCAACAGGTTCAGTCCGTTCGAGCAAGGAAGCGCGAGTAGCAGCGCTTTTTATAGTGCGCGGAGATATTCATGGAGTAACGCCTGCTTCGCGATGGGCACGAAGTTTGGGCTCAATCCGCACCCATTTGCGAGATCTCAGCCACCGCGTTGACGCCGGCGATGGAGGGGCGCTAATTCCTGGAATGGTTTTAGGCGATACCTCGTTGCAAGATCAGTCCTTTAGAGATGCCATGAGAAGGTCTGGATTGACGCACTTAACGGCCGTCAGCGGGGCGAATTTCGCAATCATTTCGCTCTTTGTTTTATGGTGCATGCAATGGTTTGTACGATCGATCCGTTTGCGTTTGATCTTTACAACAATCGCTCTGATGGGCTTTATCGCACTGGTGCGTCCATCTCCGTCAGTGCTTCGCGCCGCAGCGATGGCCAGCGTTGTGATTTTCGCTCGCGGAGTCGGAAAGAAAAGTGATTCCTTACCTGCCTTGGGATTTGCCGTCGCGACCGTCGTGGTAGGTGATCCATGGCAAGCCCGCGATCCAGGTTTCGCACTTTCAGTATTGGCAACCGCGGGTCTGTTGCTTCTTGCACCTCACATAGCCAATCGACTTTCACGATTTATGCATCGCAAGATTGCTGGTGCGCTCAGTCCTCCGATTGCAGCGGTTGTGATGTGTGCGCCGATCTTGGTTGCGCTCTCGGGATACATCGGCCCCATGACCGTGATCGCTAACTTACTTGCCGCTCCCATGGTTGGCCCTATTACAGTGTTGGGATTTATTGCCGCTCTTACTGCGCCTTTTGCGCCAGGGGTGAGTATCTTCCTTCTCTATCTGATTCGATTTCCCGCAAATGCGATTGCCGGAGTTGCGCGTTGGTCTGCGAAATTCCCTGTTGTGCAATTTACTACGGGGCTCGTGGGATTTGCGACGGCACTCGCAATCATGATCACCATCATCGCAGCGCTGCTTTTTCTGAAAACGCGAATGCGATATGTGATTGTCATAGCGCTGATTTCGGCGATCACATTCTCGTGGGTGACACGTTGGCCTGCAGGGGATTGGCAGATCGCGCAATGCGATGTTGGTCAAGGCGACTCCTTGGTTATTAACTTAGGCAGCCATCGCGCAATCGTGATTGATACCGGACCTGATGCAGGTCTTGAAGATAAATGCCTACGAAATCTGGGCATTAAAGAAGTGTCACTTCTTGTGCTCACGCATTTTCATGCCGATCACGTTGAGGGTGTTGCCGGGCTTATTAACCATCGCAAAGTTGATCAGGTGTGGGTGAGCAATAACAACGAACCGCTCTTTGAGAGTGCTCGAGTACATCAATGGTTAGCTGGCGTTTCCCAAGTCAGCGTTGTGGCCGGGAGCTTGGCAACTATTGCCAGCAATCGCGGATGGATCACGCTAAAAGTCTTATGGCCCGATGATGGTTCGCACACCTTTGCCCTCATGCCAGGTGATGGTTCGGCCATTAATAATTCGAGCATTGCATTGCTGATTAGCGCCCCTGATTTCACGCTATTTACTGCGGGGGACCTAGAACCACCCGTGCAAGCGCAGTTGGTGGATGCTATGGCGCACGTGGATATTTACAAAGTCAGCCATCATGGATCCCTCTACCAAGACCCCGCCTTGATAGCGCGACTTTCGCCAACGTTGGCTGTGATCAGTGTCGGCACGGGAAACTCGTATGGCCACCCCGCGCCTCAAACGTTGGCCCTGCTGGATAGACTTCGAAGCCGGGTTTACCGGACGGACAAAAGCGGAGCCATTGCCATTTCGGCAAGAGCGCATCGTTTTCACATCCGAACAAGCATGGCAAGTGCATGGTGGCAGAAAGTGAGGTTGGGATGAGCAATTATCTTTTGCTCGGTTCTGAATCCGCACTCGCCGACCGAGCAATGGGTAAGTTGATGGCGCAATTTAAAGAAGCGAGCGCCGAGATCACCACTATCTTTAGCGCAGATGCAATTGTTGGCGATATTGCCGATGCGCTTTCGCCTTCCCTCTTTAGCGAAAAGCGCGTATTGATTATTCGCGATCTACAAGATTTATTGATGGAAGTTCAGGATGAGGTCACACGGTATCTGGATGATATGGATCCAACTATTACCGTGGTTTTTATTCATAAAGGCGGAGTCAAAGGCAAGGCTCTGCTCGACACCATTAAGAAGACAAAGCCAGAAATAATTACCTGCGAGCCTCTTAAGAAGGAGAGCGAGAAGCAAGATTTCGTTAAGAACATGATGTTGGACCTGGGGCGCAAAATCACACCGAGCGCAGTTGCCGCTTTGGTAAGCGCCGTTGGAAACGAATTGCGCGAACTCAGCGCCGCATGTTCACAGATTGCCTCCGATACAACGGGGGTCATCGATGAATCCATGATTGATAAATACCATCAAGGCCGCATTGAAACGACAGGTTTCGATGTCGCTGATGCGACCCTTGAAGGAGATACAACCAAAGCGCTCCTGGCACTTCGAAGCGCCATTGCTACAGGCACCGATCCGGTTATGGTGACCAGCGCGATCGCCTCTGCACTTCGAGCATTGGCAAAAGTTTCCGGTGCCAATCGCGGATCGAAATCTTTTGAATTGGCTGGAGTATTGGGCATGGCTCCGTGGCAGATCGATAAAGCTCGTCGCCAGTTATCTTCATGGACTCCACGGGGCATCGCCACCGCTGTAGCCGCTATTGCTCAAGCAGACGCCGCTGTTAAAGGCGCTTCCGTGGACCCGATTTACGCTCTGGAACGGGCTGTTTCCGAGATTGCCCGAGCCCGCTCCTAGCGGGGCCCAACCAATTTGAGGCTAATGGCACCTCGCTGGTAGCCTTCACCCTCTTGGGCAAGACCTATCAGGGTCGGCCATCTTAAGAAATAGGACAGGACAAGCGCACGTGGCAAATATCAAGTCGCAGATTAAGCGGATCAAGACCAATGAGAAGGCACGCCTTCGTAACAAGGCAGTGAGCTCATCCATCAAGACCGCTGTTCGCAAGTTCCGCGACGCAGTTACTGCCGGAGATAGCGCAAAGATCACCGCTGAACTTCGCAGCGCTTCGCAAGCTCTCGACGTTGCAGTTGCTAAGGGTGTTCTTCACAAGAATGCAGCCGCCAACAAGAAGTCCAAAATGGCTAAGTCAGCGACCAAAGCTGGCGTTCGTTAATTTTCTCTTCACTCTAAAGCGAGGCTAGGTTCATGCCTGCAATTTCACTTGCTAAGGCACCGCAACCAGCATCAACGGATCCGGCTCAGATTCGCAATTTTGCGATCATTGCCCACATCGACCATGGAAAATCCACCCTTGCTGACCGCATGCTCGGAATCACCGAAGTAGTCGACCCTCGCAATATGCGTGCCCAATATCTGGATCGCATGGATATCGAACGCGAACGTGGCATCACGATTAAATCTCAAGCAGTTCGTCTGCCATGGCGATCAGGCATTGATGGCAAGGAATACATCCTGAACATGATCGACACACCTGGTCACGTGGACTTCACCTATGAAGTCTCGCGCTCGCTTGCGGCAAGTGAAGGTGCAATCTTGCTCGTTGATTGTGCGCAAGGCATTGAAGCCCAAACACTTGCCAACTTGTACCTGGCGATGGAGAACAATCTCAAGATTATTCCTGTACTCAATAAAATTGATTTACCTGCTGCTCAACCTGAAAAGTTTGCCGCTGAATTAGCAAAGCTCATTGGATGTGAACCTAGTGATTGCCTTCTGGTCTCTGGAAAAACTGGCGCAGGTGTTGCCGAATTACTAGATCAAATTATTGAACAAATCCCAGCACCGCAAGGTGATGCAAATGCCCCCGCACGGGCGTTGATCTTCGATTCCGTTTATGACGTCTACCGTGGCGTGGTGACCTACGTACGAGTTATTGATGGACATCTTTCTTCGCGCGATCAAATCCAAATGTTTTCAACGGGGGTTCGTCACGAAATGCTCGAAGTCGGAGTCATCTCGCCAGAGCCCGTTGCAAGTAAGGGACTCGGTGTAGGCGAAGTTGGTTATTTAATCACCGGCGTGAAAGATGTTCGCCAGTCACGTGTGGGCGATACTGTTACGAATTTCAACAATCCAACAAAGACTCCACTGGCCGGATATAAGGATCCAAAGCCTATGGTTTTCTCTGGTCTGTACCCGCTCGATGGCGCCGACTATCCCTTGCTTCGCGAAGCTCTAGATAAGTTGCAACTCAATGATGCTGCATTGGTATACGAGCCAGAATCATCAGCCGCACTTGGCTTTGGCTTCCGATGTGGTTTTCTTGGCCTACTCCACATGGAAATTGTTCGCGAGCGTCTAGAGCGCGAATCAAACCTGAGCCTTATTTCTACGGCGCCTAACGTGGTCTATAACGTCAAGTTAGATGATGGTAAATCCATGATTGTTACCAACCCCAGCGAATTTCCTGATGGCAAGATCCAGAGCGTTGAAGAACCGATCGTTCGTTCAACCATTCTTGCTCCAGCAGAATTCATCGGCGCAATCATGGAACTTTGCCAACAACGGCGTGGAACCTTGCTCGGTATGGATTATCTCTCAGAGGATCGCGTAGAAATTCGTTACACACTTCCACTTGCTGAAATTGTTTTCGACTTCTTCGATAAATTGAAATCCAGCACTCGTGGCTACGCCTCCCTAGATTACGAAGCAATCGGGGATGCCGAAGGCGACCTCGTAAAGGTCGATATTTTGCTTCAAGGTGAGGCAGTAGATGCTTTTAGCGCCATTGTCCACAGAGATAAGGCCTATGCCTACGGTTTGATGATGACCGGCAAATTGCGCCAACTCATTCCGCGCCAACAATTTGAAGTTCCTATTCAGGCAGCTATTGGATCACGCATCATTGCTCGCGAGAACATCAGCGCTATTCGCAAAGATGTTCTTGCCAAGTGTTATGGCGGTGACATCTCTCGTAAGCGCAAACTTCTGGAGAAGCAGAAGGAAGGCAAGAAGCGCATGAAGATGGTGGGACGTGTTGAGGTTCCACAAGAAGCCTTTATTGCAGCTCTTGCAACGGATGCCGACATCGAAAAGGCGAAAGCCGCCCGAAAGTAACGCATGACTGCACAACTCTCTTTCTATGTGCATATTCCCTATTGCGTGAAGCGATGCGGATATTGTGATTTCAATACGTACACACCTTCACAATTACTCGATGGCGGAACACTCGAAGCGGTGTCGGGTGATTACATTGATGCGGTTCTGCGCGAAGTTGAAATTGCTAAAGTCTCATCGCCCGGCTCAGTGCCAACAATCTTTTTCGGTGGAGGTACTCCAAGTCTTTTGCCAGCCAATGATTTAGGCAGAGTCATCACTGCCATCAAATCTGGATGGGATGTCACCGAAGATTGCGAAATAACGCTTGAAGCAAATCCCGATTCAGTCGATGCTTCCAAGCTCATGCAATTTCGGGGAGCGGGGTTTAATCGCGTCTCCTTTGGTATGCAATCGGCGGTACCTCATGTTTTGGCAACGTTGGATCGAACTCACAACCCAGAGAATGTATTGCACGCCGTCGAAGGTGCGCGTGCTGCTGGATTTTCTAGCGTGAGCGTTGACTTGATTTACGGAACTCCGGGGGAGTCGCTGGCGGATTGGCGGACAAGTGTTGAAAGTGCTCTCTCCCTGGGCGTGGATCACATCAGTGCATATGCACTCATTGTTGAATCTGGAACGAAGCTGGCTAATCAGATTAAGCGCGGCGAATTAACGATGCCTGATGATGATTTGATGGCCGATATGTATTTATTGGTCGATCAATTAGCGCAAGAGGCTGGCTTGTCTTGGTATGAGTTAAGTAATTGGTCAAAGCCTGGACATGATTCCAGGCATAACGTTGCCTATTGGAAAAATGCTAATTGGTGGGGACTTGGACCTGGCGCTCACTCACATAAAGATGGTGTTCGCTGGTGGAATATTAAACATCCCACTGCGTATAAGTCTGCGCTTTTTGCTGGCACAACTGTGGTTGCTGAAAGTGAAACCTTAACCCCAGAACAATTGTCAGATGAAGCAATCATGTTGCAAATTAGAATGCGAGAAGGCATCGAACTCTCAAAACTTTCGGCAGATCAAATACTTCGCATTGAGCCGTATTCACAATCTGGTCACTTGGATCATCAGCACTGGGCAAATGGAATCCTGCAACTCACGCCAACGGGAAGGTTGATTGCAGACCGAATCGTGCGCGAATTGGTTGTGTAGTAACCTTGGCTACCATGCAAAAGTTGACCAATATCAGCGCTGTGACGGCGTAAGCACTTCCATGTCCTCCCGTCGCCTTGAAATCCTTCGCGCCATCGTCGATGAATATGTGACGACGCAAGAACCTGTTGGATCAAAATCCATTGCCGATCGCGCAGGACTTGGTATTTCCCCTGCAACTATTCGCAATGAGATGGCAGTTCTCGAAGAAGAAGGACTCATCACCCACCCGCACACCAGTGCAGGGCGCATTCCTACTGACCTGGGTTACCGAGTCTTTGTAGACAAATTGGCCACGATTAAGCCACTCTCAAGTGCCGAGCGTCGCGCGATTGAAACCTTTCTAGAGGGTGCCCTTGATCTTGATGATGTCGTGATGCGCACTGTTCGGTTGCTTGCCGATGTCACGAAGCAAGTGGCGGTTGTGCAATATCCATCGATCGTGAAGTCAAGCGTGCGCCACGTAGAACTTGTCTTGCTCACCCCGACGCGTTTGATGATTATCTTCATTACCGATGCAGGTCGTATCGAACAGCGCATCATGGAATTCATGCATGACCTTCCAGAGAATTTCCTAGCGAATCTTCGTACGCAGCTCAATCAAGTAATTACTGGAGCTCGCTTACTTGATGTTGCAGAACGTTTATCGGGTTTACTAGATAGTTATAGCGTCAGTGATCGCCGCGACGTGGGCAGGATTATTTCCACGATTATTGAAATGTCTATGGAAAAGCCAGAAGAGAAAGTGGTATTGGCTGGAACCGCCAACCTGGCTCGTTTCCGTGAAGATTTCACCGCGCAGATTCATCCCATCCTTGAAGCCCTTGAAGAGCAGGTAGTTTTACTTCGGTTGCTCGGCGATGTTACCGACACAGTCCAAGTGCGCATCGGTACTGAACAAAATGAACAAAATCTTCGCCAAACAAGTTTGGTTACAGTGGGTTATGGCACAGGAGAGAGCGCACTTGGTGCCCTCGGGGTCATTGGACCTACACGTATGGATTACGCAGGATCGATCGCAGCAGTATCTGCTGTTGCGCGTTATGTCGGGCATTACTTAAATGAGGGCGCATAGTGTCAGATCATTATTCAGTTTTAGGTGTTGAACGAGATGCAAACCAGGACGATATTAAGAAGGCTTATCGAAAATTGGCGCGCGAACTTCATCCTGATGTAAATCCTGATCCACATACGCAGGAGCGCTTTAAAGAGGTTACTGCCGCATATGAGGTACTTGGTGATCCGCAAAAACGTCAGAACTATGACATGGGTGGAAACTCACAATTTGGTGGCCAAGGATTTGGCTTTGGCGACATTATGGATGCGTTCTTTGGTGGTGGCGGAAATCGTGGACCGCGTCCTCGTATGCGAGCAGGACAAGATGCTCTCATTCGCATCGAAGTGGATCTCAACGAAGCATGTTTTGGAACCGAACGCGAGATTGGCGTTGAGAGCGCCGTTCTGTGCACGAAGTGCCACGGAACAGGTTGCGCCGATGATGCGAAACCTCAGGTGTGCCAAACATGTAAAGGTCGCGGAGAAACTCAACAAGTAACGCGCTCTTTCATCGGGCAAGTAATGACAAGTCGCCCGTGTGCCAATTGCCAGGGGTATGGAAGTGTTATCGCCAATCCATGCCGCGAATGCGCTGGAGATGGCCGAGTACGTTCTCGCCAAAATATTTCCGTCAAGATCCCCGCTGGTGTTGAAACAGGTAATCGCATTCAAATGTCTGGCCGTGGCGAAGTAGGCCCAGGCGGAGGGCCGGCCGGCGACCTCTATGTAGAAATTGTTCAATCACCTCACGAGTTCCTGGTCCGCGAAGGCAATACCTTGCACGTGGCGCTTGGTATCACCATGAGCGCAGCAGCTCTTGGAACAACGCTCAATGTTGAAACTTTGGATGGGCCGATGCCCGTTGTCATCAAGCCTGGTACTCAAAGCGGAGCAACAGTTCCTATAAAAGGCAAAGGCGTTACTCATTTACGTGGCGGGGGACGAGGTGATCTGATCGTTCACGTTGAAGTTCATACGCCAACAAAACTCAATAAAGAGCAAGAAGAATTATTAGCAGCCTTTGCAAAATCGCGTGGAGAAAAAGATGGGGAATCACAGATGCAAAGACATGATGGCGGTTTCTTCAGTAAGTTATTTGGGCGCTAATGCTTACTCTCTTTCATGTAGAAAATTTGCCGATTGATATCGGGCAACACTTCGTGATCGACGGAGATAACGGGCATCACGCATCTCGTGTATTGCGCCTAGAGCAAGGAGAAGAATTACTTCTCTCAGATGGTCGAGGTTCTTGGTCACGCGTCACGGTTTCAGCAGTAGATAAGAAATCCGTGTCGGTTACCGTGTTAGAGACTGGATCACAACGCGCGTTGTCCACGACAATCACCGTTATTCAAGCACTCACAAAAGGCGACCGCGCTAAAGAGGCAGTGGAACTCCTCACTGAGGCTGGAGTTGATGTAATTATTCCTTGGCAGTCATCACGGTCTATTGGCAAAGCAGAAGCAGGAGTGGAGCGGTTGCGAACTACTGCCCGAGAATCCAGCAAACAATCACGCCGTTTTTGGATTCCCGAAGTTCGTGATGTGGCATCCACGAAAGATGTCCTAGCGACAATCTCCACCTCAGATTTAGCGCTGGTTTTGCATGAGAGTGCGCTAACAAAGATTTCAGATGCACTTGCTGGTTTAACTTTAGTTTCAAAAGTTGCCATCGTCGTAGGCCCCGAAGGCGGACTTACCGATGAAGAACTAGAACTGATGCACGAGGCTGGCGCTAAAATTGTCCTTTTGGGCCGCCCCATTTTGCGATCTGCTCATGCCGGGATTGCCGCAGTTTCAGCTGTTTGCGCTGCTTTACAGATATGGTGAAGCCATGCCGTTAGACCCCACTTGTCTCTTTTGTAAAATCATCACGGGAGATATTCCCGCTGACATTATTTATCGCACCGAAAATGTTGTCGCTTTTCGCGACATCACACCGCAGGCGCCAACACATGTTCTTTTGGTTCCAACAGTTCACGTTGAAAATGCCGGTGATTTGGCCACCATGTCTTCGGTGATTACCGCCGCGCTCTTTAGCGCGGCTGACGAAATTGCCACATCAGAAGGTTTGGATGGATATCGAACGGTTTTTAATACTGGAGCATCGGCGGGACAGAGCGTTTTTCACGCTCACTTGCATCTCTTAGGTGGTCGCTCTTTCACTTGGCCTCCGGGTTAGCCACCTAATCATCTAGAATGAGCTCAATGGATAGAACACTTTTTGCGGTGCCCAGCGCCATTCCTATGGTTGCGCTCTTGGGCCCGGCAGATGCACATTTACGTGTTATTGAAGAGGCTTTTCCAACTCTGACAATCACCGTACGCGGAAACGAAATCACATTTGCTGGAGATACCGAACAAGGTATTCGACTAGAAGCGCTGCTCAATGAATTACTTGTCGTGATTCGATCTGGTCAAAACTTGACGATTGATCTTGCCGAGCGTGCAATTTCGATGCTCAAGCAAGAACCACAAGATCATCCTGCAGAAGTACTTTCACTGAATATCTTGAGTAACCGTGGACGCAGTATTCGCCCTAAGACTGCAAATCAGAAACATTATGTCGATGCTATCGATGAATCGACTATTACGTTCGGTATAGGGCCAGCAGGTACAGGTAAAACGTATTTGGCAATGGCCAAGGCTGTTGCCGCATTGCAGGCAAAAGAAGTCAACCGAATCATTTTGACTCGCCCAGCGGTGGAAGCAGGCGAGCATCTTGGATTCTTGCCAGGAACTCTTTCTGAAAAGATCGATCCATACTTACGTCCACTCTTTGACGCGCTCCACGACATGATCGATCAAGATTCCATTCCACGCCTTATGCAGACAGGGGTCATCGAAGTTGCCCCCCTTGCTTATATGCGCGGTCGCACACTCAATGACGCATTCATTATTTTGGATGAAGCCCAGAACACCACGCCCGAACAGATGAAAATGTTTCTGACTCGTTTAGGTTTTGGTTCAAAGATGGTTGTTACCGGAGATGTCACGCAGATCGATTTACCTAACGGCGCAAAATCCGGGCTTAAAGTTATTCGCGAAATCTTGGGCGATATTGCTGACATATCCTTTATCGAACTCACTCCCACCGACGTCATTCGCAACTCACTCGTTGGGGAGATCGTTGAGGCATACGGAAAATTTGATGATGATCGTTTGACAAAATTGCAAGAGCCACGCCAGCTTCGTCCAGGCGGCTAACCTATGAGTATCGACATTCTCAATCGCTCAGGTGTGGATTGCAAACAAGCGGGCCTTGAATCACTTCTTGCCTTTGCGATGGAACAATTGGGACTTCATGATGAATGCGAACTCAATGTCCTCTTGGTCGATGAAAAAGAGATGACAGAGCTTCACATTAAATGGATGGAGGAGTCAGGACCAACGGACGTTCTATCTTTCCCCATGGATGAAATCCGCCCTCATCATGTGGGTCCAGCGATTCTCGGGGATATAGTTTTATGTCCCACTATTGCACAAAGCCAAGCAGATGACGCGGGTCATGAATTTGAATTTGAACTCGCAATCTTGAGCGTTCATGGCTTATTGCATCTTTTAGGATATGACCACGCGATTGCACACGAGGAGACAGAAATGTTCGCCCTACAAGAAGAACTCGTGGCAAGGTGGCGCGCATGACCTTTCTCATCGTTCTTGCCATAGTGGGGCTCTTGGCTTTTGCGGGATTCCTTGCTGGTAGTGAAGCTGCACTGACTTCTATTTCACGGATCATTGTTGAGGAGTTAGAAAATCGCAAAGGCGGAAAACTACTCCGTAAGGTAAGTCAAGATCCTGCTCGCTATCTCAATGTTGTTCTTTTAGTGCGCAAAGCAGCTGAACTCACCGCAACGGTCTTGCTTGCCGTCATTATGCTCGATCATTTTGATACGGGTCAGGCGCTCTTTCTCACCGTTGTCATCATGGTTGTTATTTCCTATGTCATCGTCGGGGTAGGACCTCGCACGCTAGGAAAACAGAATCCATATTCATGGGCGCGAAGTGGCGCAGTGGTTGCCTATTACTTGGCAACATTCTTAGCGCCGATCACGATGTTGCTCATCGCGATCGGGAATGCAATCACGCCAGGCAAGGGCTTCAGGCAAGGACCCTTTGCTAATGAAGCAGAACTTCGTGATTTGATGGACCAAGCCCACGAGCGAGGTCTCGTGGAATCTGATGAACACGAAATGATTCACTCAGTATTCGAACTTGGTGACACCTTAGTTCGAGAACTTATGGTTCCGCGGACCGATATGGTCTGGATCGAAAAAGATAAGTCGCTTCGTCAAGCCCTCTCGCTAGCACTGCGGTCAGGGTTTTCCCGAATCCCTGTTGTCGGTGAAGATATCGATAACATCATTGGGCTGGCATATGTAAAAGACTTGGCTAAGCGCACACTGGATCATCACGATGCTGAACAGAACGAGCGCGTTGAACAACATATGCGCGCTGCAACATTTGTCCCCGAAATTAAGATGGCTGCCGAATTATTAAAAGAGATGCAGCGCGATCAAATTCACCTAGCAATTGTTGTTGATGAATACGGCGGCACTGCCGGCATCATCACGATTGAAGATATTCTCGAGGAAATTGTTGGCGAAATCGAAGATGAATTCGACGACGGCGAAGAACCATTTACATGGCTGACCGATGATAAAGCGCGAGCACAAGCGGGGATTCACGTGGAGGATCTTGCAGAAGAGCTCGGTATTACCGTGGCTGAAAGTGATTACCACGATGTAGATACGATCGGCGGAATGATGGCGAAGAAATTAGGTCGCGTACCAATTCCTGGAAGCACCATTTCCTTACAGGGTTGGAGCATTACCGCTGAGCGTCCTATTGGCCGGCGCAGAAGAATTAGTAGCGTTCTTGTAGTGCGAGAAGTTGCGACCCTAGACAATGGTGAAATTAGCGCGCTCTAAGGCACGATATCCTTTCCCGATGCGCATCGTTCGATTTTCCCCTGGTGGAAGTGACCCAGCTTTAGGTCTTGGTAGTGACCCATTATTTGGCCTCATCAATGAGGACAACCAGATCGCCGTCCTTGTGGGAGACCCTCTCTATGCCGGTATTACTCCAAACGGAAAAAGCGTTGCCCTGGACCAGGTGCGCCTACTTGCACCTGTGCTTCCACGTAGCAAGGTTGTCTGCATCGGAAAGAATTACGCAGACCATGCCAAGGAAATGGGCGGGGATGTTCCCGCTGAACCCATTATTTTTCTTAAACCCAACACATCCGTTGTAGGACCTGGGGACACTATTGCCTGGCCGGCAATGAGTGATCGTGTCGATCACGAGGCCGAACTTGCCATCGTCATTGGACGCATTTGCAAAGATGTTCCTAAGGAGCGCTTCAACGATGTCATTTTTGGGTACACATTGGCCAACGATGTGACAGCGCGAGATCTACAGAAGAAAGATGGACAGTGGACTCGGGCAAAAGGCTTCGACACATTCTGCCCACTTGGACCGTGGATCGATACGGATTTCGTTCCAGGAGATCAGGCGATCACAGCGACACTTAATGGAGAAATTAAACAGTCTGCACAATTATCCGACATGATTTTTGATATTCCAACAATCATCAATTTTGTTTCCCAAGTCATGACACTCCTTCCCGGAGATGTCATTTTGACTGGAACCCCAGCAGGCATTGGACCCATGCCTGAGCGCTCAGTAATCACTGTTGCCATCGAAGGCCTTGGCGAATTAACGAATAAGGTGAGCGTTCATGGCTAGAGATATTCGTGTTCGCTTTGCACCATCGCCAACTGGCGACCTGCATGTAGGAAATATCCGTACCGCACTTTTTGATTGGGCCTATGCCCGTCACACCGGCGGAAAATTTATATTCCGCATCGAAGATACCGATACTGCTCGAGTTACTGATGAATACATTGCGGCAGCTCTCGATACTTTGCGCTGGCTGGGTCTTGAATGGGATGAAGGCCCTGAAGTAGGTGGCGACTATGGTCCCTACCTGCAATCCCAGCGTTTAGATATTTACGCGCAATGGGCCCAGAAGTTTCTCGAACAAGGCGATGCTTATCACTGCTATTGCACATCGGCTGAGCTAGAAGCGCGCCGGGAAGCACAACGCGCGGCAAATGAAGCACCAGGCTATGACGGTCAATGTCGCAACCTCACTCCAGAGCAAGTTGCTTCCTATAAAGCAGAAGGGCGCGAAGCTGTTGTACGTATGCGCATGCCAGATGGCAGTACAACATTTGTTGATGCTATCCGCGGCGAAGTTTCCTTCGAACATAAGTTTGTTCCAGATTTTGTTCTCGTACGCGGGGATGGTTCACCGCTCTATACATTGGCCGTTGCTGTTGATGACATCATGATGAAGGTCAGCCACGTATTGCGCGGTGAGGATCTACTTTCATCAACTCCTCGCCAGATTCGCGTATATCAAGCAATGGGCGTACCTCTTGAGGACTACCCAACATTTGCCCACCTGCCTTTTGTTATGGGCCAAGATAATGCCAAGTTGTCCAAGCGCAATGGCGAAGTTTCCATTGCGTGGTATCGCGATGCGGGATTCTTGCCCGAAGCAATCTGTAACTATCTTGTTTTGTTGGGCTGGTCGCCAGGGGATGATCGTGAAAACATCACGATGAAAGAACTCACTGAATTATTTACGGTAGAGCGCGTTAACAGTTCTCCGGCTCGCTTTGATATGAAGAAATTAGAAGCAATCAACGGGGATAAAATTCGTACACTCACAATTGATGAATTCCTAATGTGGGCCTTGCCGTTCTTGATGAGGGCAAAGGTAATCACCGGCACGGATGCCGAGATTGCACTTGTGAAATCAGCGCTTCCGATCATTCAAGAGCGCATTACTCGCCTGAGTGAAGTTCCCGCAATGTTGAAGTTTCTCTTCGCCACCAACTTCTCGGTCGAGGCAGAGTCATTACCAAAGGTCGTTGACGCCGCATCTAAAGATGTCCTCAAGAGATCCCTTGCCGAGCTCACGCCGTTGACAACTTGGACTCACGACACGATTGAGGCGGCTCTGCGGGCCTCTCTGATCGAAGAACTTGGACTCAAGCCGCGGATTGCATTCGGATCAGTCCGAATCGCAGTCACCGGCAGCACTGTTTCGCCACCCTTGTTTGAGTCCATGGAATTACTCGGTAAAGAGGCATCTCTACAGCGTATTTCTGCGGCGCTCGCGCTCTAATTTCTCCTGTATCGTTGCGCCTGCCTAATTGGGGTATGGGGTAATTGGCAGCCCTGCTGATTCTGGTTCAGTAAGTCTAGGTTCGAGTCCTGGTACCCCAGCAATAAGTTCCCCCCTGCTCTAGGGCTAATTCCCAAAAAAACAACGATTAACTCTTGACGAGGTATTTCTCGCCTCCTACTTTGGCCGTGCGGACTTTGCAATTACCGTGCAACGCCGCAACAAAGGAGAGAAAATGAAAAAGTTTATGTTTATTTACAATGCCAGCAATGACGTCGATTCCAATGACGCGTGGATGAGTTGGTTCACGGCAATCACGCCACATATTGCGGATATGGGCAGTGAATTCAATGGAGGAAAGATTGTGACCTCTGAAGGCGCAAGGGATATCACTGAATGGTCTGACTTCGTTGGTGGCTACACCTTGATTAGCGCACCTGATATGGATGCCGCAGTCGAGCTCGCCAAGGGATGTCCAAATAAGGCCGGTGTCCGAGTTTTTGAATCGATGAATATGTAATCCGCGCTCGCACGCAAGGGATTCGACTCGCTTTTTTGGTCTCGTGGAGGCGTGGGGCTTATGATTCACCGTGCTCTACAGGGGCATGTACTTCACTAGGGCCCCGTCGTCTAGCGGCCTAGGACTCTGGCTTCTCAAGCCAGCTACGAGGGTTCGAATCCCTTCGGGGCTACGTACGGATAATTCTGTATTTTTCTCCTAGAGTTGCCGCATGGAAATTATCGATTACGCCAATGAATACCAAGCGGCTACCAAATATTTCACCGATCTTGTCGCCAAACTATCTCCCGCTGACCTGGATAAGAGCGCGCTCGGGGAGTGGACACCTCGCCAAGTAATTCATCACTTGGCAGATAGCGAAGCGCAGTCCTATGCACGCCTTCGCCGCCTTGTTGCAGAGCCGTTGGGATCTGCGATCCAGGGTTACGACGAGGGCGCATGGTCGGAGAATGCGATCTTGGGCTACACCGAACTTCCTATTGAGAATTCATTAGCGGTCTACAACGCTGTTCGCGCCGGATCCCTCGACATCATTAAGCGCTTGAGTTTGGCTGACCTTGATCGATACGGTGAGCATTCCGAAGTTGGAAAGTTCACTATTGCCCGATGGATTAAGGGCTACACCAATCACCCTAAAGATCATTCAGGTCAGATCGAAAAGGTTATTGCCGCTTCGTAATTCATGAACCCGCTAGCTTTTTACCTTCTGTTGACGTACCCGTCATCAAAAACTTTCTAACAAAACCTTATCCTTTCCTCAGAGGGCTCCTAGTGCAGCCTCTAGAACCAAAAGGGAGTGAGTGATGAATCAAAAAATCAATGCAGAGGGTTTCATCGTTGTCGATGATATTAAAGGTCAGTTACTAATAGTTGCCGACCGCCTACAGATTCTCTTTAAGAGTCAACTCAATTTGGAAACCATTCAAAAGTATGTATTTGAATCCTATGAGTTGTTATCTGCAAAGAGCGAAGTCAAGACCTATCTCCCGTCTCTGACCGAACGTTTTGCAAAAGACAGACTTTCTGCAGTCTTGAAGTCGAGCAACCCTGAAAAATCTAGCGCCCTAGATGTTCTTTTCGTCTGTGTTCACAATTCTGGCCGTTCACAAATGGCTGCCGGATTCATGGCCAAATTTGGCGGGGATCGTGTCGTCGTTCGTTCGGCTGGTTCTGCACCTAAAGAAAGTATTTCTGCCGAAGTAATCGCAGCGATGGCTGAAGTTGGAATCGATATCACCCAAGAGTTTCCAAAGCCACTCACGGATGAAGTAGTACGTGCATCCGATGCTGTAATCACGATGGGCTGCGGGGATGCTTGCCCTATTTACCCAGGTAAGCGCTACGAAGATTGGGTCTTATCCGATCCGGCTGGCCAAGGTCTTGAAACTGTCAGGGTAATTCGCGATGAAATTAAGACGCGAGTTGAAACCTTGCTTTCTGAGTTATTGAGTTCTAAGTAAGCGACGCTTTAGTTATTTCCTTGAAGTGCGTGAATAACTCCAAGGTAATGGGAACTAAAAAAGACTCGTAGCGCCCATCAAAACTTCTTGTTGGTAAACGGCTGAATGCTGTTGATAGAGAGGCGATGAGGCAGGAACCGTTGCTGGGATGGTGAAGGTAATCCCTGATTCTGCGTTGGCATTTGTAGCAGTGAGAAGGATGTCTTGCAGACAGGTATAGGTGGCCATTGTCGAAGCTGTGCACTTGATGGCATTTGTCCAATCGATGTTGGGATCGAAGCCTGCGCGCAAGATTTCTGCGTTGGCATCAGGGGTTTCGCCTTGTCGTGAACATTGAACGCGCCAAAGATCAGTGGTTCCAGTCGATGCATTGGGATGCAACTCATAACCAACCCATTTGTAGGCAATAGCTGAGGCCCCGAATGACTCAGTCTCTGAGCCCGTGCCAAAGAGAGTAGATGTAGCCGCCGGATAAAGAAGAGTAAAAGTATTTGCTCCAGAGGAAACCAACATCAGGCCAGTGGCATTTAAGAGAGTCTCGCTCATGCCCGCAATATCTACAAGTTGGCCAACGGTCATCGCAATTTGAGGACCGGTGTAGGTGAAAGTCGCGCTACTTGCTGTTGAATCCCAACTTGCGAAGGTGGGTGAGATGTTGGACTGAGTACTCAGAGTCAGAAGTGGCTTCACCAAAGTATTGCTGAGAGTCATGCAGACGTTTGAATTTACAAAGTTTGACGATGGGACAACGATCGCGTTGGTTTCGGCGAGATCGTGATTGAAGATTGAATGGAGTGATGCAGAATTTGCTCCGGCAATCGCTGTTGTCTCTGTGTACGCCATAGCAGTCAAACTTGCGCTTGCAATGCGAGTGAGACCAATGGCCAAGAATGCTGTGAGAACCATGGCGATGATGACTTCAATGAGGGTGACACCGGCGTCATCGCTGACCGAGTTGCTCTTAATCATTTTTATCATGATGACTTCATAACTGTGAGGGTTTTCTGTGAGGTTCCAACCATTGTGGTCAGAGTGATTTGTTGAGTCGTGGAAGCAAGAAGTCCCGCGGGATCACCATTTGCCCGTAGATCGCTGCAGTTGTTCCACACTGCAGTTGCAGTTGCACCAGTTCCGGTGATGCTGGGAACATCAATTCTCGCGGTGATAGTGCTGAGATTGATGGACTTTGAAACTTTCAAGCTTGCATCACTATTTGAAATGGTGAAACGGTACGCCTTAGTTACTTCGACCGTTGGTGTTCCACTTATGACCCCCGTAGATGAATTCAACGCAAGACCTGTTGGTAGGGCAGGAACTACGTTCCAGTTGCTCCAACCCGAAGGTCCGACTAATTGTGCGCTATACGAGGTGCCAACTTGGCCTAATGGAAGATCGCCATTGGCAATCAGGTTGGTAGATGGCGCGGCTGGAGTGACACCTAATGTGAATGGGTAAGAAGGAGTATTTATTGCTGTGCAGTCTTTGAAAGTTGCCATCTGAATCTGTTGCGCGGCCGCGCTCAACTTGGTGAGGGCAATTCCTGTTTGGTTGAAACGTTCAGAGAGAGGTTGCGACATAGCGATAGAACCGACAATCACCGAGCCAAGCAGCGCCATGATCACACTGGCGATGATGACTTCTACGAGCGAGTCTCCGCGATCGGACATATTAGAAAGAAACTTTCGAATTTGCAGCGGCTTTTGCCTTGGTTGTTGTTGCCCAACGAACATCCTTGGAGATAATCAGATCAAAGGCGGACATCGAAGTTGGTGGGGTCATGGCAACCTGAATCAAAGTGCGCTCTTGAATGGGGTTGATCGATCCGCGATACAACTCAAGTTGATCGACAAAGTGAGCAACCCATGGAGCCATAAGTTGATCAACAGTTTGACCACTATCAATCGCACTTGCAAAACTCGAGTAGATATTTTTTGCATTGAGTTTAATCTTTGCTAGGTACGCAGCTTGCGCTTCTGATTCTGACAAGGTGAGTAGCGAATCGATAAAAGTAAAACGTTGGGTGATTTGAGCTAGCGATGGATTTGAGAAGTTAACCCAGTAATTATGATCAACGGCGTCTGCGTAGGCTCTGAGCGTTTCTGATTTCGCAAGAAGTGCATCAAAGAGGACCTGGCTTGCTGGGGTTGAACCAGTTCCGAGTGCCAAGAGAAAACCTTCTCCCACTTGATTAAAGCTTTCGGCAGGCAAGAAACGTGCAGTGGCAAGTTGAGTTGCCCAAGGAGTGACTACATCGTGCACGCTGCGCTCTTTGGTGATGAGATCGGCAAACCCAGGAAATGATTTCTTTGACATCGTCACAAGCAGGCTTATGAAGGCATCAAATTCAAGATCAGAAGTGATCATTCCTTCATACATCTGTTGTTCGGCTTTGCTGCTAAAGGTGCGGTTGTAGGCAACAAGTGAATTGCTTACAAGTGTATGAACGGTGTTTTTATCTGCATAAAGGGATGACCAGCGGTATTGAATACTGCTGCCTTTATATTGACCGAGGTTTGTAAAGGGAGCGCATGTCAGCGTCGCTGCTGAAGTAGGGGCCACCATGGTTGTTCCTGCCTTGGTGCACATGCCCTGTACCTGATTGGCTTTGAGATTTGAGCTGGCCGCCATTGCGCTTTGAGGGGCCATGATGGAGAGTCCAAAGACCGCTACACAAGCAATAAGAACACCTAGAGCCATTCGGCTGGTGCGGCCCATGTTGTGACTTCTCATGAGGTGAAGGTAGGTCGGCATCTTCACGCCAACCTCACGGACCGCACGCGCCAGGTACACATCTCCTACACGCTTGATACACCTCATTTCGCCAAGATTCTTGCTTTTTTACGCACGAGTACAGGATTAGTGGGTTAAATTAACGGCATTCTTCTTGCCGATAGTGAGGGTTTAAAAGGTATGACGCGAAAGATCATCTTGGTTGTCGATGACAATGAAGATATTCGTGGACTTCTCGTGCTGGTACTTCAAAAAGAAGGATATGAAGTACATACAGCAGTCGACGGTGAAGATGCACTCGAGAAAGCATATGCGCTCAAACCTGATCTCATTTTGCTTGATGTAATGATGCCCAAATTATCCGGTTTAGACGTGCTTTCGATTATCAGGGGACATGTTGAGCCACAGATTAACCAAGTGCCTGTCATGATGATTACTGCGAAATCCGCTATGGCTGATATTGATCAAGCAGGAATTTGGGGGGCAACTTCCTACATCGTCAAACCTTTTCGCCCACTAGATTTGCGGCTGAAAGTTCTGGCTATACTCGGCGTTCACTAACTCTCGAAGACGCTCTAGTGAAAGAGGCAGACCATTTCACCTAAGTCTCGAGGCAACCCCAGTCCAGTCAGTTTCTCTGTAGGTCAAAAGATACTTTTTCTGGTTCTAGTAGCCAATCTTGTCCTTCTCGCATATTTAGTAAATTCTAATTCAGGATTTGCCGATATCCAGGTTCAGAAATTTAGTTCAAGTCAATCTGAATCAGCATCGATTGTTTACACCGAACACGAAACCTTAATTTATTCGCTGGTGTACGCGCAGTGGAGTGGCGGGGAAGCACCTAAACATGACGTGCAAATTGCGCGCGCTCTCTTGACGCAGCGCCTGGCGGTGAAAAACCAAAATGGGCTTTCTATGGAACACGAAGTTACGCCGGAATATTTGGCTGCGCTCAAACAGACAGATCACATTTTGGCTTCGGCGCCCGATGGCATATTGCCAGAGGATTGGCACAGCAGAATTAAGGCGCTTTCAACGCAACCGCTCAATCAAATTGTGAATCAAACGCGGCTCATGATCGTTCAGTATCAGCAGAGCATTGATATAACTGCCCTCAACGATGCAAGAAATCGAAGCAATCGAACTTCCTTGGACCTGACATTTCTACTCACCTCAATTCTTCTGGGTGCCGTATTCTTCTTATGGGTGGGGGTTTCCCTTTGGAAGCAACAAATTATTTCTCGGAAAGCTTGGCAAGAGGAAGCTGAAGTTGTGCAGAAGTTTGAAGGTGACCTGAAAGAAGCCGAACTTATTGTTGAATCGCTGAAGGAATTGAATCTCGCGAAGAATGATTTTATTGCGACAATTAACCACGAGTTGCGTACACCACTGACGTCTATTGTCGGATATATCGATCTTTTGAAAGAGTATGCCTTGCAAGATCCCACGGGCGAGATGGAAAATATTATTAAGGTTATCGAGCGCAATTCAGATTCGCTCTTGTCCATAGTCGAAAGCATTCTTTCCTTATCGAAACTCGATTCTAAAGAAACGAGTCTTGATGTCGAAGAGATCTTCTTACCCGAAATAATCGAGAAGAATATTTTTATCCTCTCACCTCTCACGAAGGCACAATCCATCACGATCGATTTCAGTGCCGAATCCGGCGTGGAATTTGCCTTAAAGGGAAGTGCTAGTCAAATATCGCAGGTGGTTTTGAATTTGCTTTCCAATGCCGTGAAATTTAGTCCTGAAAATTCTCATGTTGAGGTCTTTCTCCGAGCAACAAGAAATGCAAATGGTGAGAATCTCATCAGCCTAGAGATACGAGATCACGGTATTGGAATCCCTGCTGAAGATATCCCAAAGCTGTTCAGCCGGTTTTATCGCGCCGGGAACGCGGTTTCCAGTCAAATTCCTGGAACTGGCCTTGGTCTTTCAATCGTTTCGAGAGTTCTGGAACTTCATGGGGCCACTGTCTCCATCGAATCCGCAATAAATGAGGGCACTACTTTTAATGTGGAGTTTCCTCGGCACATTACAGATGTCGATCGCCTTGTATCGTCGCAGCGTCAAAATGTTCTGAAAAACGCGATCGTTGCGTTGACCACGGCATCACCGAGCGATCTGATCGCCGTGAGTCATAAAATGAGTGGTGCTTTGGGTTTCTATGCCTTAGATGCGGAGATGTACTTAATCGATACTTTTCAGAAGTGGCTAGAAGCCAACCCCGAAGCAAAAATCCTAGATGTCCAAATTAAGAGGGAAGCATTGGTCGTTGTTTTACAAAAAGCTCTTGTTGGTTTGAGCGATTCACAGGAGGCATAGTGACTGACACCATTTTGATCGTTGATGACAATGAAGATATTCGGACCTTTGTCAAAACCGCGCTCGAATCCGAGGGGTATCTAGTAATTGAAGCTGGCGATGGCAATGCAGCAGTGCTTTCATTCACCAGTGAGCGACCCTCACTGGTAGTTCTGGATATCGGCATCGGTCAACCTGATGGGTTTGAGGTCTGCCGAACAATCCGAACCACTTCCAGTGTGCCGATCATCATGTTGACCAGTCGCGCCGATGAAGTCGATGAAGCGATGTGTCTTGCGGCAGGGGCTGATGATTACATTAGAAAGCCCGTATCTCCTCGAATACTTGGCTTGCGCGTTGCTAATCAGCTGCGCAGGCGCGCTCCACTGGAAAGCGCAGAAGCGAGTTTGCTACACGCGGGAGAGTTAACGTTAGATTTATTATCCCGAGAACTTCGAGTGGGTGATGCGGTTGTACCTCTGACTCGTATCGAATTTGATTTCATTGAATTGCTGATGCAACAGCCAAAGCGTGTTTTTACTCGCGAACAAGTATTGAACGCTATTGGGGGATCTAGCGAATTCTCCAGCGATCACTTACTAGATACCCATGCATCGCGAATGCGCATGAAGATTAAGAGCGCTGGCGGTCCGAAAGTTATTTCAGCAGTTCGCGCTGTTGGCTATCGCTTGCTTTATCCAGATTCTGAATAATTTTACGAATTAGCAATATGTTCTGAAAGTCTGGCCGCCGTTGCAGCTACTGCAGCAGCATGAAGCCGTCCAGGTTGACGACCAAGACGTTCCATCGGACCACTGATACCAACGGCAGCAATGACTTTATTGTTGGGGCCACGTACTGGAGCAGAAACAGATGCAACACCAGCTTCGCGCTCTCCGACACTTTGTGCCCAACCACGACGACGCACTGCGGCCAACTGTGCAGCAGTAAAGCGTGCATTAGTGAGTCCTTTGTGAATGCGTTCTGAGTCCTCCCATGCAAGAAGAATCTGCGCACCAGAACCTGCCTGCATCGTGAGCGCTGATCCAACAGGCACGGAATCGCGAAGTCCTGACAAACGCTCAGCAACGGCAACACAAATGCGCACATCACCTTGCCGGCGATACAACTGAGCGCTCTCACCGGTGGCATCGCGAAGAGCGGCAAGGGCAGGGGCCGCAACTGCAAGGAGTCGATCCTCACCGGCAGCTGCTGCTAATTCTCCCGAGCGCAGTCCTAATACGAAACGGCCATGGAGATCGCGAGTAACAAGGCGGTGAAATTCGAGCGCCACTGCAAGGCGATGCGCCGTGGGGCGAGCAATTCCTGTGGCGGCTACGAGTTCAGCAAGCGAGTGCGGCCCCGATTCCAGGGTAGATAAAATAGCGACGACTTTGTCTAATACGCCAACTCCGCTATTCTTCTTGTCCACGATGCAATACTAACATCTCAACAAGTGAGATGGTCAAATTGAGCAGGAGTGATGATGGGAAAGACGCTAGCTGAGAAGATCTGGCAAGAACATGTTGTTCGATCCGCTGCAGGTGAACCAGATTTGGTTTATATCGATCTGCATCTCATCCATGAAGTCACGAGCCCGCAAGCCTTTGATGGCCTGCGCCTAGCTGGCCGCCCCGTGCGGCGCCCAGATTTAACGATTGCCACAGAAGATCACAACACTCCAACCCAGAACATTGATCAACCGATTGCCGATCCCGTGTCGAAATTGCAAGTAGATACCTTGCGCGCAAATTGCGCAGAATTTGGCGTTCGCATTCACTCACTGGGCGATATCGACCAAGGCATCGTTCACGTTGTAGGACCACAACTTGGTCTGACACAACCTGGTATGACCATTATTTGCGGAGATTCACATACATCCACGCATGGCGCTTTTGGTGCGCTCGCTTTTGGTGTTGGTACCAGCGAAGTAGAACACGTCCTTGCAACACAGACTTTGCCGCTTATTCGACCAAAAATGATGGCGGTTAATGTCGAAGGCGAATTAGCGCCAGGTGTCACATCCAAAGATGTCATCTTGGCCATCATTGCAAAGATTGGTACTGGCGGGGGAGTTGGCTACATCGTCGAATACCGCGGTAGCGCAATCCGTGCCATGACTATGGAATCTCGCTTGACGATCTGTAACATGTCTATCGAAGCCGGTGCTCGTGCAGGTCTTATTGCACCTGATGAAACAACTTTTGCCTACATTAAGGGCAAGCCACATGCTCCCCAGGATTGGGACGCCGCGGTTGCCTATTGGAAAACTCTGACAACAGATGCCGATGCAAAATTTGATCATGAAGTCACTCTTCGCGCCGAGGAGATTGCTCCCTTTGTTACATGGGGAACAAACCCAGCTCAAGGAGCACCTCTATCGGGCAATGTGCCTGATCCTGCATCGATTACGGATGCGGAAGAGCGAGGAGCAGCCGAACGTGCCCTTGTATACATGGGGTTAGAAGCAGGAGCGCCTCTTAAAAAGATAGCCATTGACACTGTTTTCTTGGGCTCTTGCACGAATGGTCGCATTGAGGATCTCCGTAGCGCTGCAGCGATTTTGGATGGCAAGAAGATTGCATCCACTCTTCGCATGCTGGTTGTTCCAGGATCCGCACGTGTACGTTTGCAAGCAGAAGCTGAAGGCCTGGATAAGATCTTTATCGATGCCGGTGCCGAATGGCGAAATGCAGGATGCTCTATGTGTCTTGGAATGAACCCGGATCAACTAGCAGTGGGGGAACGTTCAGCCTCCACAAGTAATCGCAACTTTGAGGGCCGCCAAGGAAAAGGCGGACGCACTCACTTGGTGAGCCCACTCGTTGCTGCAGCAACAGCCCTTCGCGGCACACTTTCATCACCAGCGGATTTGTAAGGGAGACGATCATGGATAAATTTGTAACACTTGTTGGAACTGCGGTTCCACTACGTCGAAGCAATGTTGATACCGATCAGATCATCCCCGCTGTTTACCTCAAAAGAGTGACGCGTTCTGGATTTGAAGATGGTCTTTTCTCTGCATGGCGCAACGATCCAGAATTTGAACTCAATCAAGAAAAGTACAAGAACGCCACGATTCTTGTTGCCGGTATTGATTTCGGAACGGGATCCTCTCGCGAGCACGCAGTATGGGCGTTGCAAAACTACGGTTTTAAAGTTGTCATCGCTCCACGCTTTGGAGACATCTTCCGTGGCAATTCAGGAAAAGCGGGTTTGCTCACAATCACACTTTCACAACACGATGTCGAAGCCCTATGGACGGCAATCGAGGCAAAGAGCGATCTTGCGATCACTGTTGATTTGGAAGCTCGCACCGTCTCCTACGGCCACTCCAGCGTCGGCTTCATCATTGACGATTACACCCGCTGGCGTTTGATGGAGGGCCTGGACGACATCGGATTGACGTTGCAACAGACTGATTCCATTGACTCTTTTGAAAAAACGCGCCCGGCCTTTAAACCGCAAACAATTCCAGCGAGATAGGTTCATTTTTCGACCGAAATCTGAAACTCTCAACTCTTGCTTGAGGGATGCACTGCGAATTATCAGCGTGAAATAAGGGTTTTTTGAACGTGTGAAATAAAAGTGTGAAATAAAACTGCGCGACACGCAATGAAATTGATGGATTATGCGCTTTTTACCGCGTAAATTTCTTACCAGGTAGGCAAATGCCTAACTTTTACGCGTAAATATAAGGGGATTTTCATGAACAAGGCCCAATTCATTGCCGCGTTGGCCCCACACTTCAACGACAGCAAAAAAGAAGCAGCTCACGCTGTAGATATCGTCTTCGACACAATCACTCGCACAATCGCCAAGGGCGAAGATGTGATGATCAATGATTTCGGTAAATTCAAGAAGGTGGATCGCAAGGCACGTAAGGGTCGTAACCCTTTCACTGGCGAAACCATCCAGATCAAGGCAAGTAAGAAGCCACGCTTCCTCCCAGCAAAGGGTCTTAAGGAAGTTATCTCTGGCGCACGCAAGCTCGAGCCAGCCCCAAAGCCCGCTCCTAAGGTTGTTGCAAAGCCAGTAGTAAAGGCACCTGCTAAGAAAGTTGTAGCCAAGAAGGCTCCAGCCAAGAAGGCTCCAGCCAAGAAGGCACCAGCCAAGAAGGCACCTGCTAAGAAAGTTGTAGCCAAGAAGGCTCCAGCCAAGAAGGCTCCAGCCAAGAAGGTTGCAAAGAAGAAGTAATTTCTTTAGTAAAACGGGGTCGGCCATTATGGTCGGCCCCGTTTTTCTTTTCATCCTGAGCGCTCACCGAGTACCCTAGGCACATGAGCGGGATCACGTATGAACCGCCTTCAGGGAGACCGCTAGGAACCAATCGAACATCTAGTA
>Ga0194037_1000678_pt1 | contig 26250 bp, 26 predicted proteins | sample JunL306m_MetaG_FD_148653 | JGI IMG/M metagenome (GOLD analysis project Ga0194037, IMG submission 148653) | Anoxic zone freshwater microbial communities from boreal shield lake in IISD Experimental Lakes Area, Ontario, Canada - Jun2016-L304-6m | ecosystem: Environmental > Aquatic > Freshwater >...
TGGCCATGGCGGTTACTATTTCAGGACTGCCCACAAACGCAAAGGTGTTAGGGTTGCCATCGGCACGTTTGGCAAAATTCCGGTTGAAGCTATGTACAATGGTATTCTTTTCTTTTTTCTCGGCCCCAACACGATCCCACATTCCGATACATGGTCCGCAGGCATTAGCAAAAACCGTGGCACCAATTTTATCGAACACACCTAAAAATCCATCCCTTTCAATGGTGTACCGAACCTGTTCAGAACCGGGGGTGATGGTGAATGCAGCTTTTAAGGTCAATCCTTTATCGGCTACTTGCTGGGCCAGACTAACAGCCCTGCTGATATCTTCATAAGAAGAGTTTGTGCAACTACCGATCAGTCCTACCTCAATTTTTGTAGGCCATCCGTTCTCGGCTGCTGCCGCTTTCATTTTAGAAATAGGCGTAGCCAGGTCTGGTGTAAACGGACCATTCAAATGTGGTTCCAGTTCACTCAGGTTCAGTTCGATCACCTGATCAAAATATAGTTCGGGATTAGCATATACTTCGGGATCGCCGGTAAGGTCGGCTTTAACGGCATCGGCCAATTCAGCGATTTCGGCACGGCCTGTAGCTTTCAGGTAGCGGCTCATACTTTCATCATATCCGAAAGTAGAGGTGGTGGCACCAATTTCGGCACCCATATTACAGATGGTGCCTTTTCCGGTACAACTCATACTGGTTGCGCCTTCTCCAAAATATTCTACTACCGCTCCGGTTCCGCCTTTTACGGTTAGGATGCCGGCAACTTTCAGGATTACATCTTTAGGAGCGGTCCAGCCATTTAATTTACCCGTTAATTTAATACCGATCAGTTTCGGCATTTTTAATTCCCATGGTAGTCCGGCCATTACATCACAAGCATCAGCACCACCTACACCAATGGCGATCATGCCTAGTCCACCAGCATTTACCGTATGGCTATCTGTACCGATCATCATGCCTCCGGGGAATGCATAATTTTCTAAAACTACCTGATGGATGATACCCGCGCCGGGTTTCCAGAAACCGATACCATATTTATCAGAAACGGATGCCAAGAAATCATACACCTCACTGCTTTCATTTACGGCTCTATCTAGATCGGTCTTGCTATTCACTTTGGCTTCGATCAGGTGATCGCAATGTACGGTAGAAGGTACTGCTACCTTGGTTCTGCCACTCTGCATAAATTGCAGCAGGGCCATCTGTGCGGTTGCATCCTGCATGGCTACACGGTCGGGTGCAAAATCCACATAGTCCTTACCTCTTTCAAAAGCGGCAGTGGCTTCTCCCTGCCAAAGATGGGCGTATAATATTTTTTCGGTTAACGTCAGTGGTTTTCCGGTGGACTTGTGGGCTGCAGCCACACGTGAACTAATTCCACTGTACAATTTTTTGATCATTTCGATGTCGAATGCCATGGTGTTGTTTTGAAGATGAAGAGCTAACTATAAAATTTCGAAAACGGGGGAGGGAAAGGGTTCTTTCCGGGAAAGGATTTGAAGCTATGCGATAACAACCTGTGCTTTCCGTTTTCCCCAACCGATTCATTGCTGAATTGGATGGCAAAATTACAAAAAAACGGGCATTAATAAATGGCTGCAATGAGATAAAATCTACTTAATTTAGCAATATGAACAAGTTTAAGGATTTTATTGAGTGGCATGTGTTTGGCGTATGTACCGCCATCGGCGAAAAAATGGGGGTGGCCAGTTCAACCATCCGCAAATACTTTATCTATATATCTTTCCTCACCATGGGTTCGCCCGTGATCATTTATCTTTTTGTGGCCTTCTGGATGAATGTGAAGCGCTATATCTTCAATGCCAAGCGCAATCCGGTACGGTACCTGTAAGCTTCAGGTTAAATCGCTTTTTTTAATCGCACTAATTTTTCGAGCAAGGGCTCCAGCAAATGCAGGGGCAGCATATTGGCACCATCACTTTTGGCTACAGCCGGGTTGGGATGCGTTTCAATGAAGAGTCCGTGCGCTCCTGTAGCAATAGCTGCTTTGGCGATGGTTTCTATCAGTTCGGGATTGCCGCCAGTAATACCGGCCGATTGATTGGGTTGTTGCAGGGAGTGGGTACAGTCCATCACCACCGGAACGCCATGTGCCGCCATCCAGGGTATATTTCGGTAATCAACGATCAGGTCTTGGTATCCAAAGCTATTACCCCTTTCCGTTAGTATCACCTGGTCATTACCGGCCTGTTTAATTTTTTCTACGGCAAATTTCATGGAGGGGCCGCTTACAAACTGTCCTTTTTTTACATTCACGATCTTGCCGGTGGCTGCTGCAGCCAACAAGAGATCCGTTTGCCTGCATAAGAATGCAGGGATCTGCAACACATCTACATAGTTTGCCGCCAGGGCCGCTTCGGCAGCCGTATGAATATCGGTAGTAGTGGGTAATGAAAATGTTTTTCCTGCCCGGTTGATCAGTTCCAATGCCGTTTCATCGCCGATGCCGGTAAATGAACTGGCACTGGTACGGTTGGCTTTGCGGTAAGAAGCTTTAAATACATAGGGAATGCCCAGTCTTTTGCAGATGCCCGATACTTTTTCTGCGATCTCCATCACCATATTTTCGTTCTCCACCACACAGGGGCCTGCGATCAGAAAGAACTGATCGGGGGAATAGGTTTGCTTTGTAAAAATGTTTTCCAGGTATTTTTCCATGGCGCAAAGTTACGATGTAAAATTGATTGGCTGCTCCGGAACCGGAACATCATGATTTTACCGGTAATTGTGTAAAAAATTAGTGTAATTCAACGATTTCTTTGAAATTCGCGGAATAAATATTCAATCATGGCAAAAGAAAAGATATTGGTCATTGGCGCAAGCGGTCAAATAGGTGTAGAACTCACGCTGGCCCTTCGTAAAATTTATGGTGATGCAAATGTGGTGGCATCTGATCTGCGCGAAGAAAATATTTTGTTGAAAGGTACCGGGCCCTATGTTAGTCTGGATGTAATGAACAAAGAAATGTTGCATGTGCAGGTGATCCGCCAAAACATTACCCAGATCTATTTGCTGGCGGCCATCCTTTCGGCTACCGGAGAAAAAAATCCTAATCTGGCCTGGAGTTTAAATATGCAAAGTCTGCTCAATGTGCTAGATATTGCCCGTGAAGAAAAACTGAGCAAGGTGTATTGGCCCAGCAGCATTGCGGTATTTGGTCCAACCTCACCCAAACAAAATTGTCCGCAACAAACCATCATTGAACCTTCTACGGTATACGGCATCAGCAAGTATGCCGGCGAATTCTGGTGTAATTATTTCCACAATCGATACGGAGTGGATGTAAGGAGCATGCGGTATCCCGGACTGATCAGTTATAAATCTGAGCCCGGTGGAGGCACTACTGATTATGCCGTGGAAATATTTTACAAGGCGAAACAAGATAAAAAATACGAGTGCTTTTTAAGAGAGGATACCTACCTGCCCATGATGTATATGAATGATGCCATCAGGGCAACCATTGAACTGATGGAGGCCGATGCCAAATCGATCAATGTAAGAACATCCTATAATCTTTCGGGCATGAGTTTTTCGCCAAAAGAAATTGCTGCCGAGATCAAGAAACATATCCCCGAGTTTTCCATTTCTTATAAACCCGACTACCGCCAGCCAATAGCCGATAGCTGGCCGCAAAGTATTGATGATTCTGTGGCCCGAAAAGACTGGGGCTGGAAAGAAGCCTATGATCTGGAGTTGATGGTTACTGATATGCTTCAAAATATTTGAGGACAGGAATATCCTTTTAGGGTTTAGGTTGTGAAAATCTTCAAACTGGTGGACTTGTCTCCTAAGCCACCTATTAAATTATAGGTATAATTAATTTGTTTTGCAAATAATTTTGCAGAGATTTGAACCTGTATTGTTCACTAAAAACCTAAACATGAAAAAAGCACTATTTGTAATGGCCGTTTTTGTAATGGCATTTTCTGTAACCACTAAAGCCCAGGATAACGAAGGTGGAGCATTCTCTAAAGGAAGCTCTTACGTTAACTTAGGTTATGGATTCGGTAGCATCTGGAAGAGCCTTTTTAAATTATCAGCTGGTTTTTCTGGCGGTACTTACAAAGTAAGTTCAACAGGTCCTTATTCTTTCACTTATGAGTATGGCGTTAGCGACAAGATCAGCGTAGGTGTTGCTGCTTCTTATTCTCAGGTAAAAGGAACTTATACTGATCCTACCAATTTGCCTGCTGATAATTATGTAGACAAACTGACAAACTTCTCAGTGATTGCCCGTGGTAACTACCATTTCGGTCATTCTGAAAAATTTGATCCGTATATCGGTTTAGGTTTGGGATACTACAATTTCAAATATGAGTCTAAATATGGTGACGGTGTTTCTACCGGAAATATGTTTGCCATTCCAGGTGCTTTTGGTTTCAATGGTCAACTGGGTGCCAAATATTTCTTCTCTACCAATTTTGGAATCTTTGCTGAGGTTGGATACGTAGCCGGTGGTTTCGGCCAGGGTGGTATCGCTCTGAAATTCTAATCTGAAATTCTTTAGATATAAAATGCCGCTTCATTTATTTGAAGCGGCATTTCTATTTTTATAAACTGATCTTTTGTGGTTGATGTGATTCCCGGTTATAGGCCCAGCACATCCTGCATGCTATACAGGCCTTTTTTCCCAAACAAGAATTCTGCTGCCAATACTGCCCCTGCAGCAAAGCCCTGCCGGTTATGGGCTGTATGGGTGATCTGGATATCATCAATGGGTGATTGATAGGTAACCGAATGGGTGCCCGGGGCCGGGTCAATGCGTTTACTGATGATCGTTAGTTGTTCAGGGTTATCGGTTGCTTCATTGATCCACTCCTTTTTTCCGGGTAAGGCCTTCATCACTTGCTCGGCCAGGGTGATGGCTGTTCCGCTGGGGGCGTCTTTCTTCTGGGTATGATGGATCTCTTCCAACTGCACCGTATAGCCCGGTTGCCGGGCCATCAGTTCTGCCAGTTTCTTATTGAGTTCAAAAAATATGTTCACACCAATACTGAAATTACTGGCATAGAGGAAGCCGCCGTTTTTGTTTGTGCAGTCAGCGTTAATTTCATTCCATTGATCAAGCCATCCAGTACTACCGCTTACCACTGCTATCCCGGCATCGAAGCATTTCAAAATATTTTGTGGAGCACTATGCTGACCGGTAAATTCAATGGCTATATCGGCAAGTTGTAAATTTTCTTTGGTAAGGTCGGCCGTATTTTCGAGGTCGATCTTCAGGGTAACGGTATGGCCTTTTTCTACAGCAATGGCTTCAATGGCCTTGCCCATTTTACCGTATCCGATCAGTGCAATTTTCATGTTGAATGGTTAGCGTGTATAATTTTTTCCGATATGCATCACCAGACTGATGCCATTGGTATTGGCCATCGGACTAAAACCGGGTTTGATCTCGAGACTGAGGTTATCGCTCACATCAAAAGTTTTTAAGTGTGCGTCTACGGTGGCATCTACAACATTGAGTCCCCAGAATATGAGAAAGAACAATGCTGAATAATCTACGTTCTGCCGAACCTGGTTTCTGAATGTCTTAATTCTATCGGGCTGACTTCTCACCGAGTAATAAGGCTCCGGGATCAGGTGGTCATTGCTGGTATCCAAGTCAATGGCATTGTTATAAGCATTTTTTGAGATCGTGTACTGCTTCATGTTATGGAAGAAGATGCCGGCGGTTACACCCAGCGCTCCATAAACGAGCGGGATCTTCCAGTATTTTTTATTGGTAGCCTGACCCCAGCCGGGTATGATGGCGGAACGAACAATGGCGATGCGCGGACTGTATTTGCTTGAAGTGTCGATCCTGAAAAATACCGATGGCTTCCCTTTTTTATCGGCCTTTACGGGCATGGTCTTTTGTGCAACAACCAGGTTGCCGTGAAACAATGCACACAACATAAAAATCGATAGGAGGGCTTTGGGCATTAGCTGACTTTGATATTCAGTTTTTCTAAAATGGCGTTTAACTCCTCCAGTGAGTAGTATTCAAATAAAATATTACCGGTCCCTTTTTTACTGTGAGTCATTTTTACGCGCGTATTAAAATGAGAAGCTAAATTATCTTCAATCTTTTTAAAGGCAGGCGGAAGTGCAGGTTTTACCGCAACTTTAACAGTGTGCGGGGTATAAATATTCCGCACCAGTTCTTCGGTTTGCCTTACCGACAAACCTTTTTTCTTGATCTCACTGAAGATGAATAATTGTTTATCCACCATATCTACATTGATCAATGCGCGGGCATGGCCCATACTGATCTGGTTATTGCGTACAGCGATCTGAATATCCGGAGGAAGTTTCAGCAGGCGGATATAATTGGCTACCGTACTTCTTTCTTTGCCCATTCTTTCGGCCACCTGATCTTGTGTATAATCCAGTTCATCCATCAGGCGTTTATAACTGAGTGCGATCTCGATGGCATTCAGATTTTCACGCTGCAGGTTTTCGAGCAGCGATAATTCGAGCAGTTGAACATCATTGGCCTGGCGGATATATACCGGAAGGTCTTTTAATCCTGCTATCCTGGCCGCTCTGAACCTACGTTCACCGGCGATGAGGCGGTATTTGCCCGAATGAAGTCTGGAAACCGTGAGCGGTTGAATGATATCGTGCATCTTGATAGAACTGGCCAGTTCACTTAATGCTGCATCATCAAAATCGTGACGGGGCTGTTTGGGATTCACTTCTATCTGGTCGAGCGGAACACGCAGGATGGCAGTAGATTGCTCTACCAACTCAGGCCTTAAATTGCCCGCAGTACTTTTCAGATCGGCATCAATGTTTTGCAACAAACTCCGGATCCCTTTTCCCAGCGCATCTTTTTTATTTTGTAAACTCATGTTGAATGAACGATTTGTATTTTCTGCATTCCAGCAAACTAACTATAAACTATGAACTAATTAATCCAACACCCTATCTTCCTGACTGATCTTTGTCATATTGTTTTTCTGCAAGATCTCTTTGGCCAGGTTCAGGTAATTGATGGCGCCCTTGCTGTCGGCATCATACAGGATAACCGGTTTCCCAAAACTGGGCGCTTCACTCAGACGGGTGTTACGGTGAATGATGCTGTTGAATACGATGTCTTCAAAATGCCGCCGTACTTCGCTTACCACCTGGTTGCATAAACGCAGTCGGCCATCGTACATGGTCATCAGTATTCCTTCTATCTTCAATTCGGTATTCAATCTGTTTTGAACGATCTTGATGGTGTTGAGTAATTTGCCCAATCCTTCCAACGCAAAAAATTCCGTTTGTACCGGCACCACCACACTATCGGCTGCCGTAAGTGCATTCACGGTGATCAAACCCAGTGAGGGTGAACAGTCGATCACAATAAAATCATATTCATCACGTATAGGCTGCAGTATCTTCTTCAACACGGTTTCCCTGTTGGGATAATTGATCATTTCAATTTCGGCACCCACAAGGTCGATATGTGAAGGAAGCAGGTCGAGGTAAGGAATATCTGTTTTCAATATCAGATCTTTTGCCTTCGCCTCATTCACCATGCAATCGTACAAACTTTGAGTAATATTATGCAGATCGAATCCGGTACCGGTGGTACTATTTGCCTGCGGGTCTGCATCTACCAATAAGGTCTTGTATTCCAGCACAGCAAAACTTGCTGCCAGATTGATGGCCGTGGTTGTTTTTCCAACTCCGCCTTTTTGATTGGCTACGCCGATTATTTTTGCCATGAATATGCTCCCTGCGGGATTAATTTTAATTTTCTATGTTCCTTATTGAATCTTAATTATCAAATAGTTATCGTTTCTCCAATGCCAACAAATTTTAATTCTACTCCATTCGCATTAAAGAGTTCTTTGGCCCTGGCATGATCTATTTTAATATAGCCAAAGGTATCGTAATGTACAGGAATTACCTTATTTGTTTGAATCATTTTTGCGGCCTGTACGGCGTCTTCCATGCCCATGGTAAAATTATCTCCGATGGGCAGCAGGGCAAAACCGATCTCGGCAAATAGGGGGATCAATTGCATATCGAGGGTAAGGGCAGTATCGCCGCTATAGTAAAAATTTTGTTCATCATTCATGATGATAAATCCCATGGGGTTGCCTCCGTAGGATTCATCGGGAAGGGCTGAAGAGTGGATGGCGCTTACACATTTTACGGTGCCAAAATCAAATTTCCATTTGCCACCGGTATTCATCGGGTGGTAGCGTTCAATGCCCTGGGCGGCAAACCACATGGCCACTTCATAGGCTGCAATGATGGTGGCACCTGTTCTGCGGGCAATGGCAGCGGTATCGGCAACATGATCACTATGTCCATGGCTCAGCAAGATATAATCCGCTTCAATGCTGTTGATATCAATGCCTTTGGCCAGTTCATTGCCCGTAATAAAGGGGTCGAACAAGAGTTTTTTTCCATTGACCGTTACCGAAAAGCAGGATTGACCATAATAAGTGAGTTCCATATCGTTTGATTTAGGGGAGTTTATATTTGAGTTGCAATTTAACCATTCATAATAAAATGAACCAATGCTTCGGCTTAATTGTTGTGTATAAAAGATACACTAATTTTTAATACGAATATATGATTACCATTATATGTGGCACCAACCGTACCGGCAGCAATACCCGTCAGGTTGCCCAAGAATACCAGCGGCTGTTAAACGAGAAAGGGGTGGACTCGGTTCTTGCCAGTTTAGAATCTTTGGATCTTGCACTTGGGAAAGCAGCTTTTTTAAAATTTGAACAGGAAATATTGATGCCTGCCTCACATTTCATTATTATTGTGCCCGAATACAATGGCAGTTTTCCGGGTATATTGAAAATGATGATCGACAATAGCAATCCGGGTTCCTGGCATCATAAAAAGGCCTTGCTCACCGGAGTAGCTACCGGAAGGGCAGGAAACCTTAGGGGAATGGATCATCTGGCAGATATTTTGAATTATTTGAAAGTAACGGTACACCCTAACCGATTACCCATTTCAAGAGTAGATACCCTGCTGGATGCCGATGGAAAATTCATTGATGCGGGCAGCATCAGGGCCATCAATAACCAACTTAGTGAATTTATTCAATGGATGCCCACCGTTGATATTTTGCCACTAAAAATTATATAAAATATTACATGCGTACACCCCTTGGCGTTATCATCTTTGTTTCCCTGATCGGTCTGCTCGATACGTATGTATTCCAGGCCATTCGTTCTATCAGTGAAACGGCTACTCCTCGTACTAAGACCATCCTGTACACGATCTACTGGGGACTAACCGCACTCACCATCATTAGTTTTTTGTTGTTCGTGTATACCCCACCGGATTTTCTGGGGAAAAAGACACGCACATATTTATTTGCGATCCTGATCGGATTATTCTTTGCTAAACTGGTGGCTTCGGTATTTTTCCTGATCGATGATATCCGCCGTGGCTTTCAATGGGCTGCCGGAAAATTAATTTATAATAATCCTGAACTGGAACAGATGAGTGGGGATGGGATCAGCCGGTCGGCTTTTTTAAGCTGGCTCGGATTGGTAGCCGGTGGTTCTTTATTCACTGGATTACTGTACGGATTCAGCAACAAGTATAATTATCAGATCAAAAAAGTAAAACTGGCCTTTGATAATTTGCCTCCTGCATTCAAAGGACTTCGCATCATCCATATCAGTGATATCCATAGCGGTAGTTTTACCGATAAGGCAGAAGTGATGAAGGGTGTGCAAAAGATCCTGAACCAGAAAGCAGATATTATTTTATTTACGGGCGACCTGGTGAATAATCAGTCGGATGAGATGGACGACTATAAAGATGTATTCAATAAACTGCAGGCGCCCATGGGTGTGTTCAGCACGCTGGGCAATCATGATTATGGCGATTATACCAGCTGGCCTAAGAATGGAATTACCAAAGAACAGAATCTAGAGAATCTGAAAAAGACACATGCAGATATGGGATGGCGTTTATTGATGAATGAGCATGTTGTATTGGAACGTGGGGGCGAATCAATTGCCCTGCTGGGGGTAGAGAACTGGAGTTCCAAAGCCAGGTTTCCAAAGCATGGAAGAATGGACCTGGCCCATCCAGGAACAGAAAAATATCCGTTTAAAATTTTGATGAGCCATGATCCCAGTCACTGGGAATCTGAGGTACAACCAAAATATCCGGATATCGATCTGGTGTTGAGCGGACATACACATGGTATGCAGTTCGGTGTAGAGATCCCCGGTTTTAAATGGAGTCCGGTGCAGTATATGTACAAACAATGGGATGGTTTGTATGAAAAAGACAAGCAGAAATTATATGTGAATCCGGGATTCGGATTTATCGGGTATCCGGGACGGGTAGGTATATTGCCCGAGATCACCGTGATCGAATTGGTATAAAAAAAGCCCCGATGATCGGGGCTTTAATGTTATCTGAAACTTCTTCTTTCTTTCGGTGCGTAGATCCTTTTTCTTCCTTCAGTACGATCACTTCTTCCGCCTTCATCATTAGGTCTTTTGAAACCGCCGTCGGCTTCATTCATACGGATGGTTCGGTTGTTGTACCGTTTACCATCAATGGCGCTGATCATCTTGCCGGCATCTGCTTTATCGATCTCGATCCAGCTGTTCATGTCGCGCATATCGATCTTGCCCAGCACTTCTTTTTTCAGGTCGCTTTCATCCAAAATGAATTGCAGGAAGCTGGCCTTATAAAATCCGTCCTTGGTACCCAGGTTCACAAACAGTCGGGTATAGCCGCTATCGCGTTTACCAAAACTGCGTTCTTTTCTTGATCCAGATTCAAATCCTTCTGGTCTGTTTTCTGTTCTTCTGTCGCCGCGAATCTCACTTCTATTCAGGTCTTCGGCGTGCTCATAATATTTCAGGAAATGGTCGAATTCCAAAGCGGCTACACGTTGCAGTACTTCTTCTTTACTAACGTTGGCAAATTTTTCAACCAGGTCGGGTAAAAAAGTTTCATAATCGCCATGACTCATATCAGCTTGCATCAGTTTATCCATGAAGTGGAAGAACTGCTTGCGGCAAACATCTTTACCGGAAGGCACATCTACTTTATGGAAAATGGCATTGATCATTCTTTCTATCGATTTGATCTTATAGGTTTCACGACTATGGCAGATCGACAAACAGATACCCGTTTTACCGGCCCTGCCTGTTCTTCCGCTTCTGTGCGTGTAAACTTCCATATCATCGGGCAATTCAAAATTGATCACATGGGTGATGCCGTCTACGTCGATACCCCTGGCAGCCACATCGGTAGCGATCAGGAGTTGCAGACTTTTAGCACGGAACCGGCCCATCACTTTATCGCGTTGTTGTTGTGTAAGATCGCCATGCAGGGCCTCAATATCATAACCTGCTTTTGCCAAACGCTCGGATACTTCCTGAGCATCTGCCTTGGTGCGGGTGAAGATGATGCCATACATACCCGGATTAAAATCGATGAGTCGTTTTAATGATTCATACCGATGTTGTGCGGGTACTACTATGAATTGGTGATCGATATTCACATTGCCACTATTCTTTTTTCCTACGGTAACCTCTTTGGGGTTCTCCATATAGTTCTTCGAGATGGCCCTAACTTCGGGTGGCATGGTAGCACTGAATAACCAGGTGCTTTCGCGGTTGATGGTATTCTTCAATACAAAATCAATATCGTCGCGGAAACCCATGTTCAGCATTTCATCGGCTTCATCCAATACCACATATTTTACTTTTTGCAGGTCGATGGCTTTGCGTTCGATCAGGTCGATCAGTCTTCCCGGAGTAGCCACTACGATATGTACACCTTTTTTAAGGTTACGGATCTGCATCATGATGGATGCACCACCATAAACGGCTTCACTGAAAACGCCCTTGCTGTGTTTTTTATAGGTGTCGAGATCATTGGTGATCTGTAAACACAATTCACGGGTAGGACAAACGATCAGTGCCTGCGGGTGACGCTGAGCCGGATCGATTAATTGTAATAAGGGAAATCCGAAAGCGGCAGTCTTGCCAGTTCCGGTTTGCGCCAGTCCGATAAAATCGGTAGTGCCAGATAATAATACGGGGATGGCTTTTTCTTGTATCGAAGTGGGTGTTTCAAATCCCAGGTCGGTAATGGCCTGTACTAATTGTTCGTTCAAGCCTAAGGCTTCAAATGCATTCATGAATGTTGTTTTGCGATAGCCACATGTGGTTTCCTAATATTTCGCCAAACGAAATAGTATCAGGATGTCATGCTTTTGGCCGTTGGGAAAAATTACAGGGACTTCAACATATCCCGAAGTGAAAATTGGTTTTCAACAGCAACTGAGCATGTCATGTAATTCTCAGTTTTTAAATATGGGCGCAAAGGTAGGCTTTTTTTCTGAGCATTCCGCGGGATAGGCCTACATTCAGTTCAAAACTGTGTAATTATTGAATATAATTGCTTTATTTGCAGCCAATATTAAACTTGGTTGAGTTTTTCAGGTCGACTATTTAACTGCTTTTTAACCTTAATACAACTGCATATGTATAAATTCTGCACTACGTTACTGATATTACTGGTTTTGTTTTTTCCGGCTCAAGCACAAAAAGATAGCTTATCGAAAGCCGATAAGGCTGCATTGGATTCTATGCTGAAGAATGATGAGTTTGTCAAGATGTTTCAGGAGAAAAATAAGAACAGTTTTGAAGTCAGTGTTGGAATGGGGAATGGATCGTTTAGTACTAAAAACAGAGCGGTAAATGCATCCGGCATGGTAAACCTTCTGGTATTTAACCCGTCGCTGGTTTACCGGTTGAAATCGGGTTTTAGTTTTGGGGTTACCGGCTTTCTGGTAAGCGATAGTGGTAAACTTGATCTGTATCAAACAGGGGTCAATGCTGCATACGACTATGATGGAGATAAAGTGAAGACTGGTATTTCTTATACCCGGTATTTGAGTGACATGAAAAAGTACAACAGTAAATCCCTCTATCAAAATGATGTGTATGCTTATGTAAAAAAGGCCACTGGAGTATTGCAACCCGGTCTTTCTTTAGGATTTTCAAGTGGTAAGTTTAAGGAGATCGATATCATTAAAATAAAAAGACCCATCGTAGGAGATACCATTCGTGTAAAAGATTCTACCGATAATACTTCCCGATATTTTTCTGTGTCACCTTCTGTTGAGCATGATTTCTATTTTTATAAATTGTTTGACAAAGGCGATGAATTCGATTTTGTTCCTGCCCTGATACTTAATGCCGGAATTGAAAAAGGCACCAGCGTTACCACCAATAAGCTATACCAGTTATTGATGAGCAAACGCAAAAGCCAACGGCAACGTAATGAGCCCAGCAATAAATTTGAATTACAATCGATCGCCTTATCGTTGGATGGTACTTATGGTATTGGTAAATTCTTTCTGCAAACGAATTTGTATTTTGATTATTACCTGCCCAGTACTACTACGAAGCGCTTGAATGCTTTTTATACTATTACTGCAGGGCTTAGTTTTTAATGGGCCTACATTAACAAATAATTAGAATCCTTTTTCCTTTGTTGGCATATTCCTTGAGTCCTTATATAAAACTAAAATCAATTTTATGAAAGTAAAACTTCTGACCATCGTAATGGTTTGTTTCATCAGTTCATCAGCATTTTCACAAAGTTTCAAAATCGGCCTAAAAGGCGGAACCACCATCAATAAGCTCACCGGTAAATCGTTCAGCGAACAATTTAGTTTCGGGTATCATTTGGGTGGATTTGCCACCATTGGCATCGGTAAAAAATTCGGTATCCAGCCCGAGGTATTGTTTAATCAGGTAAATACGGATACTTCCAGTGCCTTCAGTTCGGTATATCATTTTAATAAGCTGGGGAAAGTGAAACTGAGTTATCTGAGTATTCCGCTATTGTTGAATATCAATGCCAATAAATTTGTTACGTTTCAGGTAGGTCCACAGTTTGGCTTCTTAATGAACAAGGGCAATAGCCTGGTACAAAATGGTAAGAATGCTTTCAAAAGCGGCGATCTGAGTATGCTGGCCGGCTTACAACTGAACATCTCACATATCCGATTATATGGCAGGTATGCGATAGGGTTAAGCAATATCAATGATATTGATAATGCTGAAAAATGGAAGAACCAGAGTTTTCAACTGGGTGTAGGACTAACGTTATAATTTAAAATTCGGGGATATTACATAAAACTTTTCTGGGGCATAGCTTCGGGAAAGTTTTTTTATTTGGGGAAAGTCTGGTTAAGGACGAATTACGGTTACCGTACCATCCGCATTCCATTTAATAATGGAAGAAGGCAATGAAGGGTTGATATCATCTTGCCTGTGTTTCACGATATAATCAACTCCATTCTTAATTACGAGATCAATATCTTCAAATAAAGCCGGAGGCGGATATCCCGAGATATTGGCCGAAGTGGATACGATGGGTTTTCCGAAAGCTTCAATAAGTGCCAGGCAAAAAGGGTCTTTGCAGATGCGGATGGCGATGGTGCCATCTTGTTGTATCATATTTTGTGCAACGCCTTTTCCGCCTTCATAAATAAATGTAGTGGGGTGGTGTACGCCCTTGATATAATCAAATACCTGAACGTTGGTTTGTGACACATAGCGGGGAATTTCCTGTTCATCGGCCAATAACACGATCATGCTTTTTTCATCCGATCTTTTTTTAAGTCGGTAGATAGAAGCAACAGCTTCTGCATTGGCAGCATCGCATCCAATACCCCAGATGGTATCGGTGGGGTACAGGATCAGTCCACCGTTATGCAACACATCCAGACAAGCAGCTATATCGTCACTGAAATTCATCATACAAAATTCAATATTTTTCCGAATATATTTTGATTTTTTATTGTTGATCAATTTAACCGTTGAGTGCATTTATATCAATTGCTGCAATTGGGAAGACGCACCAGCATATTTTTCGCTTCCGGCATTTCTTAAAATTACGAAGCTTTTCAACATGCTTTATATGCTGTAGTAATCAATGTTCAGTCATCTTATCTTGAACAGTATTTACAGCAATTGCTGTTATTTACTATGTTTGCTAAAATTTCAGCTATGGAACTTATAACATTGATCTCGGAAGCATGGGCTGATCGTGCATTATTGAAAGAAAGCCGTTATTCGGATGCGGTGAGGGCAGTAATTGAGGAGGTGGATAAGGGCAGGCTGCGCACGGCATCACCTGCGGGTGATGGATGGCAGGTAAATGAGTGGGTAAAGCAGGCTATATTAATGTATTTCGGTATCCAGCAAATGGAAACCTATGTATTGCCGCCATTTGAGTTTTATGATAAGATGAAATTAAAAAGCGATTATGCGGCACTGGGGGTTAGGGCGGTGCCCCATGCGGTGGCTCGTTATGGTGCTTATCTGGCAAAAAATGTAGTGTTGATGCCTTCTTATGTAAATATTGGCGCTTATGTAGATGAGGGAACCATGGTGGATACCTGGGCTACGGTGGGTAGTTGTGCGCAAATTGGCAAGGGTGTACACTTAAGCGGTGGGGTAGGTATTGGCGGGGTGTTGGAGCCATTGCAAGCGAGTCCGGTCATCATTGAAGACGGATGTTTTATTGGTAGTCGTTGTATCGTGGTAGAGGGAGTAAGGGTTGAGAAAGAGGCGGTGCTGGGTGCCAATGTGGTACTTACGCAAAGCACCAAGATCATTGATGTTAGCGGTGCAGAGCCGATCGAATACAGGGGTAGGGTACCGGCAAGATCGGTGGTGATACCCGGATCATATACCAAACAATTCCCTGCCGGGGAGTATGGTGTGGGTTGTGCGTTGATCATTGGTCAGCGTAAACCTTCTACAGATCTAAAGACCAGTTTAAATGATGCCCTGAGAGATTTTAATGTTTCGGTTTAGCATCGTATATTTGCGCTCCGGTTTTTAAAAGCAGGTTATTGCCTGAATATCTGCTAAAATTTGAAGAACGGTATTATGCCCAGGTGGCGAAATTGGTAGACGCACTGTGTTCAGGTCGCAGCGTTCGCAAGGATGTGCTGGTTCGAATCCAGTCCTGGGCACAAGACTAGAGTTAAGGTAATCTCCATCGAGGTTACCTTTCTTTTTTTCTGCTATAATCCTTTGCAGTGGCTGTATTGCAGCAAATAAGCTGTTCACTCTTTCGGTTCGAACAACCCCTTTTTCTTTATTATACAGGATTCCATAAGGGAATACCAGGTTTTGCAGTACACGCCTGTTATCAAAGCCTGCTGTAACCCAAGCCCTGCTTATGTTCTGTGCAATACCCAAACATTTCTCAACGGCATTTTCAAAGTTCGAACTGCTAACTTCAGTTTTAGCAAGATCATCTGATAATACCCTGATCTCTTCTTTAATTATTGCTAGATGTTTATGGTATATCTCTTTATCAATTTCATCAAACAAAAACTTTCTCTCTATTTTTTCAAGCTGTGTTTCTTTCTCTGACAGCTTCTTTTTAACCAGCTTGGTTTCATCTACTGATTTTGACAACCGTTTTGTAATACCCTGGAGTAATAGTTTTTTTAATGCTGCTTTTTTTTCTTTGTTGTACTCAAACTGTATTAAATAATCAACAAACAGCTTATTAAGGGTTGTAGCTCTTACATTAACAGGAACTACTGTGGATTTAGTTTTATAGTACCAATTGTTTTTGGTAGTATATCCCGTTAAAGGCTGTCCGCTGATATCATCTTTCGCAAAGATTTTTAATGGTACTTCCTGATGCGCAAATACTTTAGGGATTCCGGCAATGGGTGATATGTCAAGCCTTTCGTTGGCTTTTAAAAATGTCTCTAAATCTATAAGCGCAGGATGCTTCCCTTTTATCAATCGCCCTTCTAATAGTTTACCTGTAATATAACCGGCATAAAATGGATTACTTATGATACCCCGAAATGATTTCTCATTGATATTTACTCCTCTTGCTCTTAACGTATCAATAATGGCACGATGATTTAACTTCCCTTCTGCTACAAGACCGAAGGCTTTTTTCAGTTCCTTTCCTTCATTGGTAATAATGTATTGATGAAAACAGGCACGCTGCCCAATTTGAGTATTCTTGTATCCCACTGGCAGACAATAAGGCCAGTATCCTTTTTCCATTACTTCTCTAGTATGAAGCTTGGTTCTGTCACTCTTGGCTACATTATCAAAATTATTCATGAGGTGCATGAAGTTTTCCTGCAAACGGCCTGAAGCTGTTGATGTATCTATATCCTGCATGACTGATTTAACAATGATTCCTTCCTTTCTTAAATCTTCACTCAGTTTTGCGGCTGTGGAACCGGTGCGGGAGAACCTGTCGTAACTTGATACAATAATATAAGTGATATCCTTATGCTTTCTTACATAAGAAAGCATACGCTGAAACTCTTTTCTTCCATCAGTTTTAGCACTCTCGTATTTACCTCCAAAAAGTTCCCGGACAGAGATTTTGTTTCTGGATGCAAATTCTTTGTCGATCTTCAACTGCACATCCAAACTACCATTATTCTGTTCCTGCTCCAAACTGCTTACCCTGGTATATATAACACCATATTTGCCAGTTCGTAAATTCGGAATCTGGTATTGCCCTGCTATCATTTTTTCCAAAAGCATTTCAAGATTGTTCTTCTTCATCGTGGCTTGTTTTATTTTCTGCTTCAAAATAAATATCAATCAATAGCTCTGCAAACTGCAGTAGCTGCTCGTCGACGGATGGTTCGTTTATTTGTAATCCATCTTCATTTTTGTTTTGCATGTGAAATTCATCAATGCAAATCCTGTCGGTCGTCTACCGTACAATCATTATTCTTATAATTGGTCTGATTCGTTCAGTACCTTTAATTGTTTTTTATTTTTATAATATCGGTCACTTCCAGCTTTACTGGTATGCCGTCTCTTACATTCAGGTGGATCTCTTTATAATCCCCTTTTTTTAATATCCTTGATATTTTCTTTATCATCTCTTCATCCTGTTTCTTAGCTAGCCTGAGTTGAGTAATTGCCCCGTCGGCCATTTTAATGGTAATCTGTTTGTAATTACCTGTTCGTATTGCCTGTATTACTTCTTTTTCTTCAGCGTCCATTATTGAAAAATAAAATTCAGCAGCTGCATCCAGCTTTTCATTGTCAAAGAATTTGTTAATCAGGTTGCTGATATTGATGATGGAAAATGATGTATTTTGCATATTCCAAAAAAACTCATCCTGCTTCTGTGCAATTATATCATCCTCGGGCTTTCCCAAATATATAAAGCAATTACTTTCTCTATCATTGTAAAAGGCGATATTAAATTTAGCTATCAGGCCAACCAATACCATAGACCCAAATAAACTAAACGAATTTTCGGCTATTGTGGTTACCATTTCATCGCCTTTCAAGCCCTCCTTAAGATTTTCTTGTATTGGTTTAAAATAATCCGGCCCTTGTATTTCTGAAATTTCTTCCAAACGGGTCCTGATTTCTATGCTATTTTTTGGGAAAAGTGCCTCTCTTAATGTTTTTACCTCTTCCAGCGGCATACCGTAATATCTTAACTCTCCGATAAATTTTACCCAGATTACTTCTATAAAACTAAAAGTCCTCCATTTACGCTTTTCAGACTCATAACTTATCAAGCCTGCCTTTTCCCAGTCACCTATTAACTTACTGTGTATCCCGATTTCTTTTATATGAAATTTAGGCTCGTTTAATTGCGGATACAATCCACTTATTTTTTCCACCATTGCTTCACCTGAACAGAGTTCCTGAAAAGAATCTACTGTAAAAATTTTAAAATTCAACATTATTTAGTACTTTTAGTATCGTATTTAATAACCAAATATACTTAAATATTCATTAAAACACAACAAATGAAAAAAAATTCAGAATTTCCGGCTAGGTATTATACCTATCTAAAGAAACGGGAATGTAGGAACTGTGGCAAACCAATCGCTGATCAGGAACATGCCGGCAGGACATACTGTCCCAAAATTTATGATGAATACGATAAAGTGGTTGATTGCAAAACCACTTTAGCAAGAATCAATGACCAGCCAGACAGAAATCTACACAGAAACCTTATTAACGATCAAAAGTTTTTCAGCAACCGTATTAAGACACTTGTTGAAAAAAAAGGCTTTGAAGTTTATACAGATGATTTAACCGCATATGACATAAAATTATCAAATGCTGTTAATATGAATCTCACACGGGATGGTATACTCACTACTTATTTTTTTAACTACAGCATAATTTCAAACCCAATTACTAACAAACACAAAATTCAATATAATGGATAATAGAATACTGATGAGCATACTTGCTCAGCTCCAAAAAACTAATACCCAGCGCCAGACACTTTATATAATGGGTGGCATTTTTATTATCGGATTCATTGGCATATATAATTTAAGAAAAAAGAATATTGATCAGTCAGATAATATAAAATCCCTGACCTGCAATAATGATATCCTTGCTGATCAAGCAGATAAACAGGAGCAGCTATTATCGCAAAAGCAAGGGAAGATTAATCAACTGGAAATAGACAATCAGCAGCTATCCCAAACCATAGCATCCCTGAGGCAGGAAAAGCCCCAGGAAAATAAATAGTGTTTAAAGCTGGCTATTGGAAATATGCGTTACGCCAACAGTTATTGGATTCACGCTTAGTCATGGCTATTCACAGATATTCACGATGAATCACTTGTTGTCACTGCATTTCACGATAATTCACGTGAACCAGATTTTTTGCGTGAATTCACGGAAAAATCTACACCTGCAACGGAAAAATCCCATAGGATAATTTGGGAGAATTTAGGAGAGGTTAGGAGAAGTTTGTTGTTTTTTTGGTAGAAATTTCGGTAATTATCATCCCGTTACCTTTTTTTGTATTTAATCCTCCACCTAATTTTAAAGAAATACCATTGCTGTAACCAAAATTACAGCATATGAAAAAAAGCGCACCCACCATCTCTGTTTCAGCTTATTTAAGCCAATTTATTAATGCTTCCTCATCCGGAAGAAGATTAACACCGTCCGGTAAAAGAATTACATCTGGCACCATTTTAAATTATCAATATGTGCAAAAACTATTGCTACAATTTGAACAAAGGGTCGGGCATTCTTTAAGGATTCAATTATTGCACAGGGCTTCAATGGCTACTTTACAAAAGGAAAGAAAATACTGGGCCAGGTTTTATACCCAGTTTGCGAGTTTTTTGTATAAAGAGAAGGGCTATCATGATCATTATGTAAAAAGTACCTTCAAGGTATTGAAATCATTCTTTAATTACCTTCAAAATGATAAAGGATTCAGTGTGGGTAATTACCATAAATTATTCAGAACACCATTACAAAATACTGCACCGGTGGTGTTACTACCAGAAAGGTTGCAATTCCTGATTTCAGACAAAGCATTTGAAGAGGGGCTCAATACTCACCTTGAAAGGGCAAAAGATATCTTTGTATTTGGTTGTACGGTGGCGTTAAGGGTAAGTGATCTAATGAATTTGCAAAAAAGAAATATCGTGAATACCGGCGATGAAATTTATTTAAGTATTTGTACAAAAAAAACAGGAACAGAAATAAAAATCCCCTTGCCTGCCTATGCCATTGATATCATAAAAAAGTATAAACGGGTCGCTGGTAAGTATATTTTACCACGTTTATCAGTTACGAATTTAAATATTCAGATAAAAAAACTCATTGAATCGGCAGGCTGGAATTACCCATTACCAAAAATCATCAGTAGGCAGGGTAAGTTGATTGAACTAAAACTTGCAGACGGGAAGCCATGGCGGTTTCATCAGCACATTACTGCTCATACCATGCGACGTACAGCCATAACAACCCTGCTCATCATGGGAGTGCCGGAACTAATGGTTAGAAAATTATCGGGGCATGCACCCGCTAGCAAGGAGTTTTACAAATATGTGAATATAGCCCAGGAGTACTTAAATAAAGAGGTATTAAAAGCTTTTAACAGGCTGGCTGAAACTGATTTTACATTGAAAACTGTTTGAAGTAGACGATATGAGTCCTCTCATCCAAAATCGATTTAACAATATAGCCGGGAAATTCCCGGCTATACAATGATTACTTCTTGTTCTTGCCGGAAGAAAACACCATGTTATTTATCAGATAGATGATTTTCTCTTTCCAGATTTCACAGTTTAAGCTCTCTGATAATAGTACTACAAATTAGCAAGCGAGGCTATTATGGCAAAAGAGATAGACCGAGACCCTTTCATCGGGCCTTTTGAAATAATTCAATTATTGTCGATCGGACTAGATTTACCTTCGCTGGGCGTAAAAGTAATTCTTAATGTTTCAAAAAAATCAGCTTTATCAGAGAATTGCAATTTAAATGAATCTATTTCAGTATTAAGAACATCTAAAGTTGTTATCTGTTTTTTTAAAAAAAATAAATCCGAGAACGACTCTTCATTAAATTTATTTTTTATTTGATTGTCCTTAATATAATCTTGAACAGGTTCAATAGCTTGGAGGAAATATTTATTTCGTTGAATACTATCTGATTTAGATTCGTAATATATACCATTAAAGTAATTATGGTACATTTTTTGTTTATACTTTAACTTAAAATCTGCTAAATTAAGAGAATCTACAAATTTGATACCTAACTCATACTCTTTCAGAAGAGCCAATATGTTTATTTTTAATTGAACTGCTTCAAATCGTGTTTCTTCACAATTAATCGGATTTTCTAAATAGCTTAATGCATTAATCAATACTGATTGATCTGTATTTTGATAATACGAATAAAAAGCTTTTGATGCTTTATTATAATTGGATTTACACGTATCGATTTTCTTTTGCTGTGCATCACAGCTATATAAAACGAAACAGAAAAAATAAACGGTTATTAATGTTGAAGGATTTAATGCTTTGAAATTGCACATATTGTTTATTTAATATAAAAAGATGGGGTAAACGAGCCAAAAGTATTTGTATACGGTAGTGGTATACCGAAGATTCCTATAGGTGTTGGATCCCCGTTATCTGAGATTTGCCAAGAAGTGCCACTTACCTTTAAGCCCGGGAAACTATCTCCTTTCGATATTTGATTAGCAGGGAGTAAAATACTACCTACTCTCACGCTAGTCTGGGACTCACGCAACCTATCAGTACCTTCAACTGGGCTTAAATAATTCTCATATTTAGTCCCTTTAAAAATTACTTGAGCTCCTCCAGTTGTTTCTATATTATCTGCTCCTGCAGAGTTCTTTGTTATATTTGTAATTCCAATTCTTACTCCCATAAATTCCTTTGAGAGATTTTCACCATTTTTTAGGCCTAGACTTGTAATTTTAATGTCGGCAGAAACGGTTATAGATGAATTCACTTGAACTTTGGCTAAAAATGAGGCGCCCCATTTCGCATCTATAATTCTTTCCCCTGGTTCGTTTGAACCCACTGCGATAAAACCAACTGTTGTTGATGTTGCAGGATTGTATGAAATTTTCCACCCTAAATCTTTGAGTATATCATTATCTTGTTTACCTACATATTGATACCCTGCAGGAGTATTTGCGATTGAAGTTACTTCATTTCTCCACTCATATTTTCCTGCTTTATCTTTTATCCAATCTTTAGTATCCATTCCATCTGGATCAATGAATCTAATTGGATTATTTACTCCATAAGTATAAGGGCTCCATCTGCTATATTTATCAGCAAAAGGGTCAACAGTCCACCATCTTCCGACTTGAGGATCTAGCATTCTTGCTCCATAATCATAACTTTCAAGACCACTTCCATCACTGAACTCTTGATTTTGTAATTCTTTGCCGTTGTACTTGTATTTATTTTGAAGTTTGCCAGCGGCTTTAGAACTAATCCCCGCCATTGTTAACCCGAATGGGTAATAATGAAAACTTTAGATTTTTTAATTTTCAACGGATTCAAAGAACTTGTAATGAGTATAAATTTACTAAATAAATTTTGGGGGTTACTGCTTTTTTCTATTTAATTCAAACTGAAAATTATAACTATTTTACATTGTCAGAAAACTAGGGATAGGATTACTAAGTGACTTAAGAACTAGGCATTACTAATTCAGTTTTCATCACGAAAATTTCTTAAAATCTCTCTTCCATTCCTCTGAATTCCTTTAATTTGAATATAGGCACCCAAAACAACAAGAAAAGAATATGGAATTGTTTTCGGTTTATATATAATTTGCATAATGAGAACAGATAAAATTAATAAACCAATTACAGCGAGGATTATTCTCCCATGAATTGTAAGAAAAAAACTTGGCAACACTTGTATTTTTTCTTCTTGTATTTTACCAATGTTGTAGGTTGAAAAGTAAAATAAAATATTGTTTAACACGTTTTCAGCATTTTCAGCTTGTTTAAAAAATATGTATTTTCTTTTGGTTCCGTTTCTCAAAACTAAATTTATCCGGGAAGCATAATCTACTGCAATTTTGCTCACGCTAAAATATTTTATTTCAGAATAAATAAATCTATTAATCAAAATATCTTGTGAGGTAATTTCAATATACTCTTCAAAAAAATGGATTCTTGCCTTTTTTGCAACAAAGTTAATTTTTAATCGAACAAATATGGCTGGCATTACAGAGAGCAGAGGACCAAATATAATAAGTAAGTACATATGATATTTAAAGCCTAGTAAAATAAAAAGCGCCGCAATAACTAATGAAATTATAATTACACAAAAAAACATCAACCTATATTTGCATATTGGCATCATCAACATGTCAATTTGCTTTTTTTGTGTCATTTTACATTCAGCTATTAGTTCTTTAATCCGGAAATTTCATTGTTGAATATTCAATTACAAGATTTGCTAAGCCGCAGAAGAGGGAAAGTACTTGACCACCTGGTACAAAGGCCGCTACTGTTCCTACAACACTTAAAACCATTTGAGTCCCATTTTTCAAGTTAATTCCCTCATGTACCATATCTATACCTGATTTAACAATACCAATACCTCCACCCATTCCTGCAACAACTTTACCAGCAACTTCCACTCCACCCGTGGCAACCTTTGCAGCATCGTCCATTATTTCTCCAGCATGCATAATAACCGCGCCAGTTTCAGAAATTGCGCCTGCAGGTTCTAATACTCCTTTTTCTTTAATTTCAGGTTCTGTATTTGATATATCCGATTTTGTAACTGTAGGCTTAATAGTAATTTCTTTGCCATCTGCCCCAATATATGAAATTGACCTATCTGCATTTAAGTTATATGTGCCCGTTGATCCATTTCTTGTACCATTGTCATCAACAGAATGCCCATATACTGTTCCAGTTTTGCCAATATATTTAACATTAGTATTTTTTTGATCACCATTATAAGTTTTTCCTGCTTTTGCAGCCCACTTTTCAGCAGATTGTTGATTTTTGGCATCCTTTACCCATTGGACATGTCCATCACCATATTCATCGGTCCATCTTATCCAATCAGCTGGTTTCATTCCATCTGGATCGATATATCTTAGGGGATTATCAAAAGCATAATTATAAGGGGTATACCGACGCATTTGGTCAGCTTTAGGATCAATTGTCAGCCATCTCGCAATCTGGTTATCATATTTTCTTGCACCGTAATCATACCACTCTACTCCACTACCATCAGTAAATTCTTTATTCTCTTGTTCTTTTCCATTGTATTTGAATTTATTTGTGAGAGAGCCTGCGGATTTAGAAGATATCCCCGCCATTGTTAACCCGAATGGGTTATAATGAGTTCAGCCTTTACCAAAATTCATTAAAGATTCAAAGAGCTTATAGAGCTAATAAATATTTTATTTTTCTTACTCTATATTTTGCTATGTGCAAAAAGTTTGATCTATCTGTTGGTCTTGTTGAACATTCGTTAATAAATAATGTTTAGTGTACCACGAGCCAGGGCTGAGTCGTACGCTTCCTAAAATATAAAAAACTCTAGGGCACATCGTATTATACATTATTGGCGTATCGTAGACAAAAGTTCCTTCAGCAATATGTTATAGTTTTCTTTAGCGTAATTACAGCCTAACTCATATGCTTTTTTGTACAGTGATAAAGCTTTTTTTAAATTCTTTTTAGTACCCGCGCCCCTTTCATATAAACTTGCCAAATTATTACATGCCTCGGGATGGTTTGCTGAAGCGGCTTTTGAATACCAATAAAATCGTTTTTTTTCATTATACATAGGGTTAGGTATAAAGTAATTTTGATCTTCATAGTTCAATCCCAATTCAAATTGAGCTTCAATATTACCCCGATAAGCTGCTTCACGAATTAATCTTATATAATTTGCATGCTGTTTTAGTACCTCTTTTCTAGACAGGTTTCTAAAACTATTTTGAAGTTGGTTTATTACTTCAATCGCTTTTGCATATTTATTTTCTTTTTTCATTTATTAATTCCCATGTTTTTTCTTCCAAAATTCTGCAAATCCTTCTGGTTCCTTTTTTGATATTGTTTTACCATTAGCATCCTTAACTATTACATTGCCATACTTATTTGGGTCTGGTTTTAATTTTTTATAAGGGTTATCAGTCCCAGAAGCATTACCTGTTCTGTTTCTTTCTCCTTTAATTTGTTGATTACTGTTAGAGTTTTTTGGGTTGCTATTAGGGCTTGTTGGTGTTGCTGGAGGTACAAATACAGGTAATGGAGTGCTAGGAGCCTGAATGGGTATTGTTATTTTTGGAGCACCGCCAGCAGGTACAAATTCTACAGTCCCGTTTATCGGAGATTTTACACTGCCAGGGCTTAGTAGAGGAGCTATTTGACCAACTGTTACAGAGTTATCATAAAGCATTTGCTCTTGGGAATTTAAACGCTCTCTTACATTAAAAGGATCGGTTGACACTAAGCCTCCAGTAACAGTATTAAGTCCTCCCCATAGTACTCCACTAGCTGATATCATTATATCGTCAGCCGAACCTCTTAAAGCTTCCCATAAACCCTTGCAACACTTCTCTCCTTCATCACCTAGAGAGTCTTTAAATTTAATTGGATTATCATAATTAGATGCATAAGGAGACCACTCATAAAAATTGTCTACTTGCGGGTCAATTTCCCGCCATCTTCCTGTTTGGGGATCAAGTTCACGAAAAAAAGCATCATAGGCATTTAAATCAAAATCATTTTCAAACTCAATGCCATTATACTTTCGTCTGTTCTCTAAGCCTCCGGCTGCCGTAGAACTAATCCCCGCCATTGTTAACCCGAATGGGTAGTAATGAGTTTCTTCTAAAATTGGGCCCCTGGTATGAACAACCTGAATATTATCAAAGAACACATCAACGGGTGTTTCGTTGCTACAGTAAATATACA
>Ga0194037_1000679_pt1 | contig 26238 bp, 19 predicted proteins | sample JunL306m_MetaG_FD_148653 | JGI IMG/M metagenome (GOLD analysis project Ga0194037, IMG submission 148653) | Anoxic zone freshwater microbial communities from boreal shield lake in IISD Experimental Lakes Area, Ontario, Canada - Jun2016-L304-6m | ecosystem: Environmental > Aquatic > Freshwater >...
GAGATGCGCCAGAAACAGAATCGTAAGTGTACGAACTGGTTACTGACCATTTTCCAGCGAATGGCATCATGATCGATGTCGTATACGCATTCACGCCTATGCGATCCTGACCCGGTTGGCTGTCCTTATAGTTGAGATATTTAAAAGCCACATTACCGTGCTCGGGAGTGGCTTCGGCAAAGGCTGTTTGATATGATGGCAGTGCCAGGGCGGCCGCAAAAAGGGCAGCCCCAAGAACGTGAGTTTTTTTAGTCGGGACCGATTTCATAGAGGTATCCTGAAAGTTAAAATGATATGTTAATTGCAACCGCAACCGCCGCCACCAACCCCGGCGCCACCGGATGCTGCCTCTTTACTGCTGTAGATGTGCTCAACATATTTTGTGTCAAGCGGATCGCCCTCAAAGGTCATTTCAGGACGGGCAAGGATCGCCTTGTCCCATGGCTGAACCGTCTCTCCCATTGAACACCCAGACAATCCGAGAGTCAGGAGCAGCAACAGAGCATAGATCATTTTTTGCATAACAGTTATTTTCATTTTTTTGCCTCCACTGCTGCTTTGATCTCTTGTTCGATTTTGGCAGCTTCACTTGCTTTAAAGCCGAGGTGCTGGAAGATAATTTTGCCATCTCTTCCAATCAGAAAGCTGGTTGGCATCCCTTTGACACCATAAACCTTTGGGAGTTCTCCCTTTGCATCATAGACAACCGTGAATTTTGCCGGATTCTGGGCAAGAAACTTTTTGGCATCCTCAGTTTTGCCGTCGAGGTTAATGCCAATAATTTTGAAGCCCTTGGATCTGTACTTCTCCTGCATTTCGTTCATCCACCCAAACGACTGTTTGCAGGGGCCGCACCACGATGCCCAAAAATCAACATAGACTACAGATCCCGCCGTACTCGACAGTTTCACTGAGCCCTGATCTCCACTCAACACAAAATCAGGAGCCTTGCTCCCAACTTCGAGCGCCTGTGATGTACCACTGAAGCTTACACAAAAGAGAGAGGCCAGGAGCAGAGTCCTGAACTTTTTACCATTAAGAGGTATCATAGTTGTATCGTGTTTGTTTAACAAATGCTTTAACAATCGAAAAATAAGAAGATAAAGTGATTGCCGCAAAGCAATCAAAAAGAAACAGTGACGAATGAATAAGAAGAAAAATAATTCCCTGGCCGAAGCTTCAGGGGCATAAACGCTGCTGACATTGCAAGAATAGCATATTAGAGCTTAAATGACAATTAGCGAGTGCTTAAATTTCGCTTAAAAAAATAAGAAGACCTTCTCAATTCCGTCAATCAAAGGGGTCATAACATGAGTGAATTGTGCGATTGGTTGCGAAAGATGCCTGGCATCACCGATTGTGCTAACCGCGAAAGGGATGTTCAGACGATTGAAACATCCCTTTCATAAAAAATACGTGTCGTTTTGAGGGTCAGATCAGGAGGTCATCAGAAACCTGCAGAAAGCGCTACACGGAATGTATTCTGATTTGACAAGTTATTTGCAACCACAGCACTGGTTGCAGCACTCTCTTTCCACTCCTTTGTGAAGACGGTGTAGGTACTGGTCAAAGATATATTCGGTGCAAGCCATGCAGTGATCGACGGCACAACGGTTGGTTGGTTGAGATCGTAGCCTGTACCGGGTACCGGATTATTGGTTGCTTTGGAAGCTACAGCGATGTTCGAGTAAGAGACTTTCCCAAACAACCAAGGGAAGATAAAGTATCCAGCCTCGGTACGCAGGTTGGTTAACCCCAGATCCCTGTCTCTGCTTGCGGCGACACCAAGAAGAGCATTTTTATAAACGCCCTGAATATCTCCGCCATAAACAAAGGTCTCTCCAGCATAGTTACCGGTAAAAATAGTGTTTTTATTTGCAGAGGAGAGGCCAAAACCCAGAACGAGCTGGTTGTCAAGCCCATTGTATGAATTACCCAAGTCACCATTTGCTCCGCTAAGCAGACCAGCACCGATCAGTTTTATTTTGCCGCGAAGATAGAGGTGGTCATCAATATTCGAGGTTGTTGAGGCAGCCGCAGCTCCCGGCGCACCACTGACACTGGTTCCCGCAACAATCGCGTAACCACCCGTCTCGCCTCTAACAAAAACCAGTTCAGCATAGTTTGTTGGGGCCGGAAGCAGACCGTTAACATTTGTCACCCCCCCAGAACCAGTACCGTTCCAAGCGGCATTACCTGCAGGACTGAAAGAGCTTCCCATTGCAACGTTGAAGCCTGGCAAAATTCTGTAAATCAATCTTGCATTGCTTGTGATCTGGTTCGCTGTAGTGCTGACTGTTGTAGTATTAAATCCACTTAACTGCCCAAAAAAGGTAAAATTGTCACCAAGTGAACCTCCGTAAAACAGCGAAACTGAGTTCGGGGCGCTCCAGTTAAATATTTTTCCGGCTCTCGGACCGTTCGAGGCATTTGTTTGCTCTGATGTGTAGTTAATAAGGTTCCCGCCAAGCGTCATGCTCAGCGCGTCAAACTGCGGGAACGAGCCTGTAGCCGGGGCATTAGGAAACTCTTTTTTCCATTCGTCAGTGCCAATCCTGACGTTTTTTTGCCGGGTTAATGCCTCCTCTGTGACTCCGGGAAAGCGGTAACCATTGTTCTGAAAGGCCTCTCCTACGGCGTTTCTCTGAGGAAATCCTGAATGGCACATATAGCAGGAGACATTGTACTTTCTTGACCAAGAGGGTATGGCAGAACTCTCGGAACTCCAGAACATCGCCGGGACCATACAGAGCGAAAGCAGAGCAGAAAATTTCATTTTTTTCATTACATCATCTCCAGTTTTTAAGTGAGTCAGTGTTTGTGTCACTATGGGTAAAATATCAAAATTTATTCAACTGAAAGAGCGCTTCAGGTCTTCCATAAAAGAGAGTATGCATGACGTGTGGGCAAAAATTTCATGGCGGGAAAGCCGCAAATTTAATCCAGAGACTGTTCCACCATGTAGGCAACAGTATTTTTTGCTTGCTCGATCGTAAGAGTTTCGGAGAGAGTATCTACACCGCCCATGGGAGGCATTGATTTATAACCCTTCACCGTATGATTTACCAATGATTCCATACCCAGTGCCACTCTTGGCTTCCATGCTTTAGTGTCCCCTAATTTTGGGGCAGAGAGCAAGCCGGTTGCATGGCAAGAAGTGCAAGACTCAGTATAAAGCTTTTTTCCTTCCGCAAGGTTGTATTTGCTTCCAAGGGTTGCTTTGTCGATATTTTTATCCTGTGCGTTTTTTTGACCTGAATTTTGCTGAGATATTTCAGTTTTTGCTTTTCCTGCTTTTGTTTTAGATTTTGCTTTTGTTTTGGCATTAGCAATTTGCAGGGAACAAAAAACAGAAAACAGCATAAGGGCAAGAGGTATGTTTTTCTTCATAATCTTCCAATTATTTGATGGTTAGTCATTATATCATCTGGCTATTTTTCCAGGCATTGATATAAAAAAAGCAAATACCAGACTTTTGCCAGCCTTAAATCTAAAATAAATATTTACGACGAAGGAAATAAAAATAAAGGCGAAAGATAACAAATATTCGTGAGAGCTCAGCAAAAGCTAAGGAAATATTTTCGAGAACGTTATTGGCCGAAAATAAGGGGACCCTGAGGCTGAACTCTTCTACAACAAAAGATACGGGCAATTACAAAAGAGATTGTTCCACCATATAGGCAACGGTATTGGATGCCTCTTTAAAGGTGAGTTTCTCTAATCCACCATTGGCAGGCATGGCATTATATCCATCAACGGTGTGCTTGATGAGAGTTGCCATCCCTTTAGTCATCAATGGTTTCCATGCTGCAGCGTCTGAAACTTTTGGCGCAGAGAGCACCCCCGTTGCATGACATCCAGCACATGTTTTTGCATAGATCACTTTTCCTTCGGAAAGATTGTATTTGGCCTTCAGGGTAGCTTTATTGATGTTTTCGGCGTGCACAATCGGTGTGGTGCTCAGGAGTGCAGCGGTTAACGCTGAAAAGGAAAGAAGATATCTCATAATGATTTTTGCCGGGCGGTTGATCAAAGCAGGGTTTAAAAATGCAATTTTAAGCAATTGAAATTGAAATAACAACTGCAGGGCTCTTTGCTTTTCTTCAACGTGCTGAAAAGCGTTTTTTTTCTCGGCTCTTCTGCTAAAAAAAAAGAAAGAGGCAAAGAATCTCTTTGCCTCATCTCGTTGCCGTGTTATATTTTTGCATCTCTCCTTTTTCACACGGTTAACGTTGAAACTGATATGGGGAGCTCTTTATCATGTTTATTTTAGCTTTATAGTTATGGGTATTGTTCCGCGTGGATGGTTTCAGCCTCCCTGGGAGTTCAGGGAAGCTTCTCTTTTTACGGCAGTCTCGGTTACTTTCAGTTTTGTGCTTCAGTATGTAGCTTCTGGTCAGGGTGTTCCAAGGCTGTACTTGCCCGTTAATGCCATTGTACTTGCCCTTTTTGCGCTGCTTGTGCTTGGCATTGGCCTCGTTTTCAGGGAGAATGCCACCGTCAAGTGGTTCGGCGGTATCCCACTTGGCCTCTGCCTTATCGTGGCAATTGCCGCGCTTTCACTGATCGGGGGAGTTTTTCCCCAGGGGGAGGTTAAGCCGGGCTCTCCTTGGGCATTACTTGGCCTTAACCAGATCTTTTCGAGCTGGCCCTTTGCGCTGACGGTTTTGCTTTTCTTGGCCAATCTCGGGATTTCGCTTTCATGGAAGCTTGTGCCTTTCAGCGTCAAGAACATCCAGTTCATTCTTTTTCACGCAGGGTTCTGGATGGCACTCTCCTGTGGCATTTTTGGTGCTCCTGATCTTCAGCGTCTTGTGGTGCCTGTTGATGAGGGCAAGGAGAATAATCTTGGTTATGCCATGGAGAGCAACATCCCGCAGAAGCTGCCATTTTCCATTTTTCTGAAGGACTTTACCCTCGAAGAGTATCCTCTCCAGATGTTTTTGTATGATCCGCAGATTGGACAGCCCATTCAGGAGCGCTCGAAAGCACCGGTGCTTGTGCATAAGGGGCTTAAAGCATCATGGGATGGTGTTGATGTTGAGGTGCTTGATCTGTTGCCTTTTGCGCTGCCCGATAAGGACGGGCGTCTGCATCCCGCCGATAAAACTGCAGGGATTCCCTTTGTGAAGGTGAAAATTACAACTCCGGCGGGATCAAAAGAGGAGTGGATTACAACCGGCAGTCCATTTGTTGAAACCAGAGATGCACAAGTTGGCGATTTTTATGTAGGCATCAGACCCGGCACGCCAAAAGCCTTTCGCTCAGTTGTTGCTGTCAAGGGCGACAATGGCCAGCAGCTTAATGCCACGCTGGAGGTCAACCACCCCATTGATTTTAGTGGCTGGAAGCTTTACCAGATGGGTTATGATGAAAAAGCGGGCCGGTGGTCGCAGCTCAGCCTGATCGAAGCGATCCGGGATCCCTGGCTTCCTGCGGTCTATCTCGGCTTCTTTATGATTATGGCAGGAAATCTCCTGTTTTTCTGGAATGGCATTAAACAGAAAGAGGTGGCATCATGATTTTTGATTTTACAACTGCGGCTCTGGCTGCGATGGCATGTTGGTCAGCGGGTTCGCTCCTGAGTTTTTTTGTGCGCAAGACTCCTGCCCTTAAACTTCCAGCTTTTTTGCTTTCTTTTACCGGCACCCTGGTGATGGTGGCCTTCATTGCATCTTACTGGTCAATGCTTGACCGGCCTCCGCTCAGAACGCTTGGTGAAACGCGGCTTTGGTATGCGGCTCTTATTCCTCTCGTGGGCTTTCTGGTTGAGTCCCGATGGAAGATCGCCTGGCTCAAATATTACTGTATGGGGCTGGCATCATTTTTTCTGGTGATTAACCTGAACCACCCTGATGTTTTTGACAAAACACTCATGCCTGCATTGCAAAGCCCATGGTTTATTCCCCATGTTGTTGTCTATCTTGTTGGTTATGTGTTGCTTGCGGCCTCCTCTGTGACCGCAGTGCATAATGTCTCACTGCAACTGAGGTCAAAGAGCAATGCCAACGGCGAATCGGTTTCGCACTATCTTGCCTTGCTCGGCTTTGTGTTACTCTCGTTCGGATTGATTTTTGGTGCTCTCTGGGCCAAGGAGGCCTGGGGCCACTACTGGACCTGGGATCCCAAAGAGACCTGGGCATTCCTCTCCTGGCTTGCCTATCTGGGTTATCTCCATGCGTATCGCTACAAGATTGAGAAGGGAAAGTTACAGTGGTATCTGGCGCTTTCCTTCATCGTATTGCTGGTCTGCTGGTTTGGAGTCAACTACCTTCCCTCCGCGCAGAACAGTGTTCACACCTATTCGCAAAGCTGATCTATTGATCAGCCCTTTCATGACGGCAGCTCAGGCTGCCGTGAAGAGGTTCACTTTCCTATACAGAAACGCTCAAAAATGAGGTTGACGATCTCTTCGTTAAAGACTTTGCCGGTGATTTCTCCGACGGAGTCGAGTGCCGCACGGAGTTCGAAAGCGATTAACTCTGTTTCGCCCTCACGACTGATGAGTGATTGTGCGTTTTTGACAGCGTCGGATGCGTTGCGCAGTGCCTCGTAATGGCGCAGGCTGGTAATCAGTACACTTGACTCCTGTTGTTTGTTCAGCACCTCTGCAATGCTGGCCATGTATTGCTTGAGTGCATCAAGCCCCTCCCCTTTTGCCGCCGCAATTCCGCAGACCTCGCACTCTGTTTTGGTCCGAAGCGCCGACAGCCTCTCATCCCTCTTTTTGGCAAGATCGGTTTTATTGGCCACAACGATCAGGCGAGCCTCTGGATAGTCAGCCAGAAATGTTTGAATTTGAGCAACGTCGTCGAGATAATCCTGGCGACTGATGTCGAGCAGATAGAGGATGAGATCGGCTTCAGCTATCTTTTTGTAACTCCGCCGAATCCCTTCATGCTCAATCTCCTCACTCCCCTCGCGAAGTCCGGCGGTATCGGTCAGGCGGAAGATGGTTTTTTCATGGATAAAACACTCTTCAATGTAGTCGCGTGTTGTGCCCGGTTGATGGCTGACAATTGAGCGCTCTTCTTCAAGCAGTGCATTGAGCAGTGTTGATTTTCCGGCATTGGGTTTGCCGGCAATGACGGTTGCCACCCCCTCTTTGAGCAGTCGGCCATGCTGGTAGGAGTCTTTCAGCCGGGCAAGCTCCTGCTGCAAGCCATCAAGCTCTTGCTGAAGTTCACAGCGGTTCTGGAACTCAACCTCCTCTTCACTGAAGTCGAGTTCAAGTTCAAGCAGGGCGCACGATCGTAACAGCTCACTTCTCATGGTTTCAAGCTTTGAAGAGAGCGTGCCCTGCATCTGGGTCACTGCTGTACGGAACGCTGATTCCGAGCGGGCGTGGATCATCTCGCCAATGGCCTCAGCCTGCAACAGATCAATGCGTCCGTTGAGAAATGCGCGTCGGGTAAACTCCCCCGGTTCGGCAAGTCGGCATCCATTATCAAGCAGTACTTTCAGGATGTGCTTGACGACAACCGGGCCACCGTGACAGCTCAACTCGACCATATCCTCTTTTGTAAAAGAGTTTGGTGCCCGAAACACCAGTGCAATTACCTCATCAACGAGTCCCTCCTGATCGTATACCGTGCCGAAATGAGCCCGAAATCCTTTTGACTGAGCAAACTGAAATGAAGGGCTGTTTTTTTTGCGAAATACTTTATCTGTTATCTCCAAAACCCCGCCTCCGCTGAGACGCACAATAGCGAGAGCACCGATACCCAGCGGAGTGGCTATGGCGGCAATTGGCTCTTCCTGCTGGGGAAGAAGTGGTCTCTGCATAATTTTTTGGTAGTTAACGTGGCAAAATGATTCCTTGTTGCAAGTATAAGAAAATACCCTCAAGAAAGAGTACATTCAGCGGCAATCAGAGGTGAACGAAAACATCGTATTGACATAGTTATGCTTGAAAAAAGAGTGGTTGACCAGATGAAGGCGGATATTGTCGCCCGGAAAGAGAGGAGCTTGACGGAACAGTTTGAGCGGGTCATCGATCTGGTGAAGGTGCTCCGGCAGGAGTGCCCCTGGGACAGAAAGCAGACACCCGAGTCGCTGGCTCATCTGCTGCTTGAGGAGAGCTATGAGCTGGTGCATGCGATCGATCAGCAGGATGAGGGTGAGCTGAAAAAGGAGATTGGCGATCTTTTTATGCACCTCTGTTTTCAGGTGCAGCTTGGTGAAGAGCGGGCCACCTTCTCTTTTGACGGTGTTTTTGAGGCGCTTTGCCAGAAGCTTGTTCATCGGCACCCGCATGTGTTTGGAGATACACTGGCTGAAACTGAAGGTGAGGTGCTTAAAAACTGGGAGCGTCTCAAGATGAAGGAGGGGCGGAAACGTCTGCTGGAGGGTGTGCCCAACGCCATGTCAGAGCTGTTGCGGGCTTATCGTGTTCAGAAGAAGGTTGCGGGTGTCGGGTTCGACTGGCAGAGCGATGCGGGCGTGCTTGACAAGCTTGTTGAAGAGATCAGTGAGCTGAAACATGCGGTCTCTAAAGAGGAGCTGGAGGATGAGTTTGGTGACTTGCTCTTTACGCTGGTCAACTACAGCCGTTTTATCGGAGCCAATCCCGAAGATGCCCTTCGTAAAGCCACCAACAAGTTTATCGGGCGCTTCGACAGGGTAGAAGAGCTGGTTGATGCCTCTGGTCGCCAATGGCAGGAACACAGCGCGGAAGAGCTTGATCATTTATGGCAAACAGCCAAACGAGCAGAGTAGTCGGTAAACCGGCCCTGCCATGGAGTGACAGAGCCGGGATTCAGCCGATTTTTCAGGATTCCAGAATTTTCAGAATTCCGCGCAACGGAATATCTGCCCACGCTGGCCGGTTATTGAGTTCATAATTCAGCTCGTAGATGGCTTTGTTCATCAGGTAACCGCGCATCAGGTGTTCGCGCTGTTTTGCCTCTGCCGGCACGATATCGCTCCCTTTGGTTTTGTCGAAATAGCTGTCGATATAGTGCTGACCAACGTAGAAGCTCCAGCAATCAGCCCAAGGCTCAAGGGCAAGCCGATCTTCGGGACGCAGAGTCTCCTTGATCTGGCGCAGTGCGCTGAAGGCGGCATAGTCGAAGGAGCGGAGCATACCGGAGATATCGCGGAAGACCGAACGCTTGATTTTCCGTTCTGAGATGGGTCGTGCCGGTTCGCCTTCAAAGTCAATAACCACAAAGTCTTTTCCGGTAAAGAGCACCTGGCCGAGATGAAAGTCGCCATGGATCCTGATTTTCAGAGTGTCAATTTTCTCATGCCTGATTGGATCAAACTGTTGCAGTATCTGTTTTTGACTTTTGACAAAAAGAGAGGCAAGTTGCTGCTGCTCTTCAGCCATTTTGGGCATGAGCTCCCTGATGAGGATAACGGCCCGTTTGACTTGTTCACACATTGCCTGGTAAATTGAGCGCTGATAAAGCGTCGTAAAGGCTTCGGGAGCAAACCCAGGTTCATCAGAGAGAGATGCAAGAGAGAGATGCATTTCGGCAGTGCGCTCAGCCAGCTTTTCAATCATGCCAAGATAGATTCCACCAATAAACTCCTGCATGATTTCGGGGAGCTGAACGGGGTCGCCACTCAATCCTGGCACTGCTGGCACGGTAATGCCGGTGTGCATTTTTGCAAGGATGTTCTCGTAGTAGTGCTTTGCCTGATCGAGAGAGAGCTGCCATGCGTCACCTTCGTTTTTGACATAGTTTTGAAGAATCCCGAGTGAAAAGCGACTGGTGCGACTTTGGTCGTAATTCAGGGAGCCCAAAAAGCAGGGCAGATTTGTAAACGAGGTGTGATCGCTCAATGCGCTGCACATCTCCACTTCGGGCGATACGCCGGTTTCAATGCGGCGATAAAGTTTGAGGCAGAGGTCGTTGTGGAACCGGATGGAGGTGTTAGACTGTTCAACACCCATAAGAGAGGGTTCTGGCTCACTACCGGCAAATTTTTCATTGATCGGGTTGAGTTTCAGTGACTTTATGCCCGAAACCACACCAGCTTTGCCCTGCCACGTCTCTTTTCCCGTTACAATGTGATAGAGGTGAATCAAAAACTGGCTGTCGAACGTTGCGTCACAGAGATATCCCTCCTCTTCACCAATGATCACTCTTGCAATCACTCTCTTGCTGAAGTTGTCGTCAGACCGGTTAACAGCAGTGAGTGGCGCAAAAGAGACCGGCAGTTGATACAGTTCGTTTTCTCCACTTGAGTAACGCACTTCTGTCACCAGAAGCTTGGCTTTTGGCATTCCTGTGACCGGGATGGTATCGTTGATGGAGATACGCATCATGGTGCGGGCCTTGCCGCCAAACCAGCGGCTCGCAGAATAGTACTGCGGCAGAATTTCGGTTTCGAGCAGCTCCCTGCTTTTTCCTGCAAAAAGGGCAGGCCAGCGGCTGACAGAGGCAAATGGTTTATCCAGCGAAGGGCGGGTGTCAGCCTCTTCACTATCTTTGACCAGTTTCAGCCAGAAATAGCCATAAGAGCCGAGGGCTACCATGTAGGGGCTTTTCCTGATTTTCGGAAAGTGGTTCAGGCTGAAGACCTCTTCAGGAATAAATCCGTCAAAACGGGAGAGATCAATGGTGACTGCCTGGGCATTTTTTGAAAGGTTGATGATCGAGAGTATGGTTTCATCCTCAAACTGGCGGATAAAAACCAATGCTTTAGGGTTGCTTACTTCCAGAAACTCAATGGTGCCACGGCTGAGCGATTTATAGCGGTGGGCGGTGGAAATGGTGTGGCGCATCCACCAGAGCAGGGAGTTGACATTGCTCTCCTGAACTTCAACGTTCACCGCTTCGTAGTGGTATTCCGGGTCAATGATAACTGGTAACTGTAGCCGTTGTGGGTTGGCGCGTGAAAAGCCTGCATTTCTGTCTGAGTTCCACTGCATGGGTGTGCGCACACCGTCGCGGTCGCCGAGATAGAAGTTATCGCCCATTCCGATCTCGTCGCCATAATAGAGTACCGGAGTGCCGGGCAGGGAGAGCAGCATGATGTTCATCAACTCAATCTTGCGGCGGTCGTTCGACATGAGCGGAGCAAGGCGGCGGCGTATACCGAGGTTGATGCGAGCCTTTGGATCGTTGGCATAGACGCGGCGCATATAGTCGCGCTCCTCGTCGGTTACCATTTCCAGCGTTAATTCGTCATGGTTGCGCAGGAATGATGCCCATTGGCAACTTTCCGGAATTTCAGGTGTCTGTTCAAGAATATCAAGAATCGGGAAGCGATCTTCGGTGGCCACGGCCATATACATGCGCGGCATCAGAGGGAAATGGAAGTTCATGTGGCAGAGGTCGCCGGTGCCGAAATAGGCGGCTGAATCTTCAGGCCACTGGTTTGCTTCAGCAAGCAACATACGGTTCGGGTAGTGCTCATCGACATAGGCACGCAATGCTCTCAAATATTCGTAGGTCTGGGGAAGATTTTCACAGTTGGAGTTCTCCTCTTCATAGAGATAGGGGACAGCGTCAAGCCTCATGCCGTCAACTCCCATGCCGAGCCAGAAATCGAGTACATTGCGCAGCGCATCGTGTACTGCCGGATTTTCAAAGTTCAGATCAGGCTGGTGGTGGTAGAATCGGTGCCAGTAATATTGACCGGCAACCGAGTCCCAGGTCCAGTTGGATGCCTCAAAGTCCTGGAAGATGATTCGTGTTTCAGAGTACTTATTGGGATCATCACTCCACACATAGAAGTCCCGTTCAGGAGAGCCAGCCGGTGCTTTTCTGGCCTTTTGGAACCAGGCGTGCTGGTCGGAGGTGTGGTTCACCACCAGTTCGGTAATCACCTTCAGCCCAAGGCTGTGCGCCTCTTCCAGAAACTGCCGGAAATCTTCGAGCGTTCCATAGTCTGGATTGACACTCATGTAGTCTGCGATATCATACCCGTCATCACGAAGCGGTGAAGGATAAAAGGGGAGAATCCAGATCGCCGTAATGCCAAGACTTTGCAGATAGCCAAGCTTTTGGCGCAATCCCTGAAAATCGCCGACACCGTCATTGTTGCTGTCATAAAATGTCTTGACATGTGCTTCGTAAATGATAGCGTCTTTGTACCAGAGCGGTTCGGGTTGATACATGTTGAGTGCGTTAGAGTATAAAAAGAGACTGTTTTTATAAGTATTACAATGTTGTCAGGAGAGTGTTACCCTGAAGATATGTGCCGGCATTGCTCTGGGGTTGATCTCCACAAAGTTCCATTCACCACTCCATTCGTAGTGATTCCCGTTCATCAGATCTTCGACGTTGAACCGATGCTGGTGCGAAAGGTCAAATTGTTCAAGCGGAAAACGGAGCCACCCCCTGTGGGTGTTGGACGGATCGAGATTGACCACAGTCAGAATAATATTACTGCCACCATCCGACTGTTTTACATAGGCCATCAGTTTGTCGTGCTCATTGCCCGGTGATGCTTCGATACGCACAAACGTAATGTTGTTGTTTTGCTGCAGTGCCGAATTCTCTTTTCTGATCCGGTTGATTCTGGTGATCTCAGCCCGAATATTACCGGGTCGGTCGAGATCCCAATGGCGAATTTCATACTTCTCGGAGTCGAGATACTCCTCTTTGCCCTCAGCCACGGGGAGATGCTCGCACAGTTCGTATGCCGGGCCGTACATGCCATAGTTGGCCGAAAGGGTTGATGCGAGCACCAGTCGGATAATAAACTTTTCGCGCTCACCCTTCTGCAGCTCCTCATGGAGAATGTCCGGAGTGTTCGGCCAGAAGTTAGCCCGCATAAAATGTTTGAGTGGTGAGGTTGTCAGCTCGGTGACATACTCCTGAAGCTCTTGCTTGGTATTACGCCAGGTAAAGTAGCTGTACGACTGGCTGTAGCCAATTTTGGCAAGCCGGGCCATCAGTTTTGGACGGGTAAAGGCTTCGGCCAGAAAAACGGTATCGGGGTGATCCTCCCGGATTGACGCAATAACCCACTCCCAGAAAGGAAATGCCTTGGTATGAGGGTTATCAACCCTGAAAATCTTGACTCCCTTGCTGATCCAGAAAAGAAAGATGCTTTTCAGCTCAATCCAGAGATTCTTCCAGTCCTCAGACTCAAAATTGATGGGCAGAATATCTTCATATCGTTTTGGCGGGTTTTCAGCAAACTGGACGGTGCCGTTCGGACGCCAGGTAAACCATTGAGGGTGTTCCTGAACATAAGGGTGATCGGGAGAGCATTGGAAGGCAATATCGAGAGCCACTGAAATACCGAGTTTCTCTGCTGCGGCCACAAAATCAGTAAATTCTTCCAGAGTGCCGAGTTCAGGATGAACCGCCTTGTGTCCTCCATCGCTGTTGCCAATGGCCCAACAGCTTCCCGGTTCGCCGGGTGCTGCGACAAGCGCATTGTTTTTCCCCTTTCGCTTACTGTAGCCGATCGGATGAATTGGCGGCAGATAAATGACATCAAATCCCATTCCGCCGATTAAAGGAAGCAGTCGCTGGCAATCGTTGAAGGTCCCATGTTTGCCGGGTTGAGAGGCCCATGAACGGGGGAAAAATTCATACCATGCGCTACAGCCCGCCTTTTTCTGTTCAACCGTCAATTTGAGTACTTTATCGTAGGTGGTTTGTGATGTTGTGTCAGGATTGCGAGCCATGATCAGATCAAGCAGTTCGTCGAGTGCCGCAGCCGCAGCCTCAACAGTATCCTTGGCGGAGAGCTGTGCGGTAAAGGCAGTGAGTTGTTTTGCATCAGCATTCGTTGCCCTTCCGGCCCCTTTCTCCACGAGAAGAGCGCCAATCTGAAGGTCAAGAGCAACATTCAGCCCCGCATCAATTTTTTTGACCAGCCCCTTTTTCCATGTCTGAAAATGGTCAACGTGTGCCTCAATCGTGTATTCATACGCTCCGGGTAAGTCCACCCTGAATGATCCTCTCCAGCGGTCATTACCGGTTGATTCCATCGGAGAGCGCTCCCACTCTCCACTTCCGGCAGCTCTGCAACAGAGCCGGGCTGTAATGGTATCGGCACCGTCGACAAAAATGTCGGCCTCGACGGTAACACTTCCATTCTCTACCCCTTTTGCAGGGTACTTGCCCCCGTCAAGTTCGGGTGAAACATTTTCGATGATGACTCGTTGACGCCCGTCAAACGTTTGGTTGCAAAACTGGGGAAGCGCGTGGTGGAATGAATTATTCATCTTCAAGATCTCTGGTTAATGTCCGGGGTGATTCCGTACATAAAGCAACTCTGCCGGTTCATCTTTTTCCGGGTCTGCTCCCTGTTTTTTTTAACAGAAAGGAAAATATGAAAACTCCTTTACTTTTTTGCGTGGATACTCTCCATATTTGAATGATACCTCCAAATTATTAATCCTTGCGGCTCTTTTTGATTTCTCCTGAAAAAAACGGTTCTTTTATTTGAACAACCTTTATGGTAAAGAAAAAACGAAAAGAAGAGATTATGTTTGAACCACAAAAAGAAAGACTGCAGGAGATTCATCGTCGCCTCGAACAGTTACGGGGGTATCTTTGACGTTGATCAGCGGAAGGAAAAAATCGACGATCTTGAAAAACTGACCAGCGATCCGCTCTTTTGGAGCGATCAGAAAGCCGCAAACAAGGTGCTGAAGGAGCTGAATGAAAATAAGTCATGGAGCGAAGGGTACGAAAAGATAGCTGCGAAGGCACGTTTTTGCCAGGATGAGTTCGAGATTGCCATAGAGCTGGAGGATGAATCTTTTGGCGAGGAACTTGCCTCGTCAATAGCTTCAATTGAGGAGGATATTGCTGCCATTGAGTTCAAGAACATGCTCTCGGGCAAGGATGATGCCGGTAATGCCATGATCACCATCCATGCCGGAGCTGGAGGAACGGAGGCGCAGGATTGGGCTGAGATGCTCTATCGAATGTACATGCGCTGGGCGGAGCGAAAAGGGTTCAAGATATATACCGACGATTATCAGGAGGGCGACGGTGCGGGCATCAAAACGGCAACGCTTGAGATTGAGGGCCCCTATGCTTATGGTTATTTGAAAGCTGAAAATGGTGTTCACCGGCTGGTTCGTGTCTCTCCTTTCGACTCCAATGCGAGGCGCCACACCTCTTTTGCCAGCGTCTTCACCTACCCTGAGGCTCCTCCCGATGTTGAAATTGATGTTCGCAAGGAGGATCTTGAACTTTCAACCTTCCGGAGTGGTGGCAAGGGCGGGCAGAATGTGAACAAGGTTGAGACTGCGGTTCGTATCAAGCATCTTCCGACCGGGATCGTGGTTGGTTGCCAGGAGGAGCGGTCGCAGTTTCAGAACAGAGAGCGCGCCATGAAAATGCTGATGGCCCAGCTTTACCAGCGGCAGCGGGATGAAGAGGAGGCCAAAAAGCGGGAGATTGAGGGCAAAAAGAAAAAAATTGAGTGGGGAAGCCAGATTCGAAGCTATGTGCTCGACGATCGGCGTATCAAGGATCATCGCACCAACTACGAACGATTTGATGTGGAGACGGTGCTTGATGGAGACCTTGACGAGTTTATGGAAAAATATCTCTCTGAATTTGGTGACTGATGGGGAGCTCTTTCAAGACCGCTCTTTTCCGGTTTGGTATTATCACCGACATCCATTTTTCAGTGGAGGGAGAGACGGCAATGGCATCAGAACTTCGCGCATCGCTTGATGGATGGCATCGGGAGCATGTGGATGTGTTGATGCAGCTTGGCGATCTTGTCAATGGCAGTGAGGCTCACAAAGAGGATGAGTTTCGGGAGGTTAATGCCATTTTACATGAGTTTTCTGGAACCATGCATCACGTGCTTGGCAACCACTGCCTTGCCCTGCCCCGGCAGGAATTGCTGACTGCGTTTGGTTTGTCTGCGCCGTTCTATGCTTTTGTCGTTGCAGGGTTTCGCTTTCTTGTCCTTGATGGGATGGATGTGTCGGTACTGCATGTGCCGGAAACCGGGCACGATGAGAAGATGCTTGGTTTGTTTATGGCTGATCCAGCACTGCATGACTATTGTGGAGCTGTTGGACTGCGGCAGAAAGAGTGGCTCAGAAAAGAGCTGGAGGGGGCAGAACGCCGGGGTGAAAAGGTAATTGTGGTCTGCCATTTCCCGCTTCTGCCGGAAACGACTGATGATAAGTATGGTTTCCTCTGGAACCATCTTGAAATCGTTGAGCTGCTCTCTGCGTTTTCTGCCGTCAAGGTGTGCCTCAGTGGCCATTATCATCATGGAGGATATGAGTGTTGTAATGGCATTCACTTTGTCGTGTTGCCTGCATTTGTGAACCGGTGGGAACATCCACGCTTTTGCAGTGGGACGGTGGAGTTGTATGCAGGAGGGCTGGTGATACAAAATCAGCATCATGACGTTTTTCTCGAGTGTGATTTCTCATAACGTTTTTCAGGAACATTATGTGGCATCAGGAAAAAATGTATCGTCTTTCTCAACCCTTTTGTTCTGGATGGACTTTTTTCTCCCGCACAAGTGGGTTGTTGCTTTTCACGGGAATAATTTTTTTAATGCTCAGCGGTGTTGTTCATGCGCAGATGAGGGTTCATGTTGACCATACCCAAAGAGAACAGGGGCAGTTTTTTTCGGTCACAGTCGCTGGTGTCTCTGCACAGCCAATGCTCAACGTTATGGATCGTTCGTTGCGGATGTTTCGCCATGCTGACTCTTTGTGGCGTGCTTTTGTTCCCGTAGAAAACATGATACATCCGGGAATGTATACACTTTCTTTTCGCCATGGTGAAGAGGAGCAACGACTCGAAGTGGCGGTCACACCAAACAATCGTCCAGTCCAGAAGATTCGGCTTGATTCGTCAAAAACCGGACTCCATGCAACGGAAATTGAAAAATCAAGGGTGAAGGTGGCGCTCCATACCGAAACTCCCGAGCAACTTTTCATGGGCGTTTTTCGGCGTCCCGTTTCAGGGCGTACCAGCAGTTTGTTCGGTCTTCAGCGCTCGTACAACGGAGGGCCTGTTGAGGGTTATCATAAGGGGATTGACATTTCAGCTCCTCAGGGCACACCCGTACAGTGTACGGCGAGTGGAAAAGTTATCCTTACCGGTGCGGTTGAGGAGGGTTTTCTTGTTCATGGCAATACCGTAATTATTGACCATGGTCAGGGGGTGGTTTCTGTCTATCTGCACCTTTCATCTATTGCGGTGCATGAGGGACAATCTGTTGAGGCTGGCGAGATTCTTGGTAATGTAGGTCACACCGGCATTTCAACAGCTCCTCATCTTCACTGGGGTCTCTATCTTTACGGAACCAGTGTCGATCCGGAGCTGTTTGAAGGGCATGAGCTTTGAGCAGAAATGCTCCGGGGTCAGAGCTTATGCTCAGGCGATGATCTGTATGTCTGTGGCTGCAAGCGCAGGATGTGTCGTTATTCCGATGAGAGCAACCAACACCGCAGCACCTGCGCCATTGCCATCCGCATCGTAATAGAGATTACCTGTTGTTGTGTCGTAGGCAATACGGTCACTGGTGTCGTGTCCGGCAACCACTCCTGCGCCTGCCCAAAACTCAGCGGCGCTTAATACCTTTCCTGCCGCGCTGGTAAATTTTGTAAAAACTGCTTTACTGAACTGAAGGAAGTCAATGCCAGATTGAAAATCAGTGATAATGTCCCTGTTGGCCGCAGAGGCAGGCAAGGTGTTGAAGACAAACAGATCAGCGCCAGCACCGCCAGTAACGGTGTCTCCATACGCAGTTCCTGTCAGCGTGTTCGCTCCGGCATTACCGATAATATTGAGACCGTTCAACACTCCTGAAGCATTGACGTTCAGCGCTGTCGTGCCTGTTGTTACCGCTGTCGTTGCTGAGCCTGTGCCAATAACGACAGTCTCAATTCCTGTGTCTCCGGCAAAGAGGGTCAGGGTCTCCTTGGCCGTCGTCGAGGCAAATCGTACCTCATCAATGCCAGTCGTACCTTTATCAGCAATTTCTGCAGCAGTATGCTCGGCTGAAGCGTTGATAAGGTAAATATCGGAACCGTTTCCTCCATTCATCTTGTCAATCCCGGAACCTCCTGTTATTGTATCATTAAAGGTTGTTCCTGTCAGGCTGTTCACTCCGGTGTTGCCGGTTATCGCAAGCGCGTTGGCAAGAGCCGAGGCATCAATATTCAGGGCAGTTGTGCCGGTGGTGACAGCAGCCGCTCCGGTTCCCGTACCAATAAAGACTGATTCGATTCCTGTATCAGCAGCATTAAAGATCAGGGTGTCATTCGCCGTAATTGAGGCAAATCTCACTTCATCAATGCCCAACGTGCCGGTATCAGCAATTATTTCACCTGCCGGGTGCTCGGCGGCGGAGTATAGCATGTAGATATCAGCCCCATTGGCACCATCAAGATGGTCGGCACCAAGTCCGCCAGTGATAATATTATTCAAATCATTGCCGATAATGGTATCAGCTCCTTTTCCTCCCACGGCGGCTTCAATCCAGCAGTTAAAGGCAATGGCAACATTCCCAATCATGCCATCAACAGAAGAGTAGGTGCCAGGAATCAAGGTTATCGTTTGATTGCCGGCATACCCTGAACAATCGAGCGTATCGGTTCCAGCAGCATCCCAAATTGTGAATATCGGGTTGGGATTCAGGGTAAAGTCGAAAATCTTGTCCTCTGGGTCTGTTGCCGCAAGCGAGCAGTTGAAGCCATAGACGGTGTTTGCCGTCCGTGTTGTCGTATCAGTGCCGTATTTTGCCTGAATAGCCGCTACGTCATAGACCATCAAGGTTTGCGGGTAGATGTAGTTGGTGTAGGTGCCATCCTGCTGCCAGCCAACCCCTTTAAGATATCCACCAAAGTAGGACATGACGGTGTATTGCCGGTTGTCCTGCGCAAAGACTGCGTTGTTTGCGAATGTGATGGTTCCGCCACTTCCGGCATTATAGTCACCCGGATGAGACAATCCCAGTGCATGACCAATTTCATGAATCATGGTAAACAGTCCATAACCTCCTGGTGTCATGCCACTGTCACCATTTGTTGCCCAGGTTGAGCTTAACCAGACTTGTCCTGCTCCCAGTGTTAACTGTTGTGTTGTATTGCTTGCCGTTCCGTAGAGCTGCGTGTACGTGCCGTTTCCGCTGGTGTTCGATGAATAGTTAAGCGTGATATTGGCGGCTGGTGATGTCGATTTGACAAGGGTTGTTGCTATCACATCATCCCATAATTGAAAGGCAAGGGTCGCTGCTGCCACCTGAATGGCATCCATTTTAACTAGGGAAGCACCACCTTCAGGAGGAGTGACCCCTGTTACATTGGTGGGCGTGGCTGTATTAATTGAAAATGATATTGATTTCAAGCTTGTTGGCCAGCTAAAGGTGTATCCCGCGAATGTGCCGCCCCACGATGTGGTAAGCTGGGTGATGATCTGAGTTGTTGAGAATGCTGCAGGCATGGATGGTCAACGGTTAATGAGTTTGATTGCAAAGAGTTAACAAGCTGATCTGCGCAAAGTTCATTTGGTTTTTGTATTCGCGGTGTAGTATAACAAATATATCGGACTAATTTTGTTTGTTTAAGGCGAATATTGAAAATCTTTTTTACGTAACTTTCTCAGCACTCCATCTGTCATTTTTAACCACGAAGCTTCCAGGCCATGTTTTCGAATCAATCCGTACAGAGCTGGCGCAATCCATCCCGGAACTTGCAAAAACTGGGAGAGACGTTCCGATCCATATCCATCAACGGCGCAATTTTTTTTGCCCATTCATGCTTCACTTGCCCCGGTAAAGGCCATTGTGGCAACAACACCTCAAGAAGCATCGCACCAGAACTATCCTCGACCAGTATTTCAATATGCATAGTTACCTCGCTTCAAGATAGTCGCTGTACCAGAGACCGCCCAAAGGCAAACCTTCATCCACGAGGTTTTTAACGATTTCCAGCTCGGAGACTCGTCTTATAACCGAATAGCCATCGGCACCCTTTTCCAGCAGCCACACCTCTTCAGGCGCCAGCGCATCCACAAAATAGGGCTGGTGCGTGGTCACAAAAATTTGAGGCGAGTTCTTCTTGCCAGTAGCATGCAAACGAAACTCCTGAGCCAATGCCTCCAGCAACTTGTGATAAAGTCCGTTCTCAGGCTCTTCAATACAGATAAATGGCGGTGGATCAGGATCTTCCAGCAACAGGAGATAAGCAAATACTTTCAGCGTGCCATCTGACATCTGCTGGGCAAAAAACGGATCACCAAAAGCGCCATCGTTGAAACGCAACAACACCCGCTTATCCGCGGTCTCCAGCGTATCAATCGTGTCAATCCCGGGAATCTTGGCTGCAATCCGCTGAAGAATGCTCTTGAAACGCGCCTTGTGCTCACGCTCCATGAACTGCACAACATTACCGATATTGTCGCCATGAATATTCAAATGCCTCTGTGGCCCGGCACTTGGCAAACTGCGCGCGGCATCCGGATAAAAATAGGACAAGTACCATCCTTTCAGAAAATCGCGAAACCGCTTGATCCGAGGATGCTCCTTGAGTGTCCCGAGTGTGGCAATACCAAGTTGCCGTATATCGGTCAGTTCTACCGGCGTCTGGGCACGATCTTCCTCTCCTTCAACCTCAACCGCCTCTTCACCAGCCCAAACAGTACCCTTGCCATGATCAAGTCGCAAAAACGGAAAAGGTCGTCCGTATTTCTGAAGCTTGCGCCGCTGCTTCAGTACCTCCGACTCAACAAACGGGCGACCCGACTCATCCAGCGAAATCGCCAGCTCATAGGTGATCGGTCGCTCTTTGGGCGATTCACGGTAGTATATTTCAAACCGGATAGCATCATCCTGACCCATTGAGCGCAGACGATCGAAGCCTCCCCGCTGCTTCATATCACAGGCCGTTTCCACATCAGCAGACAAACAATCTGCAACAAATCCAAAGGCATCGAACAGAGTACTTTTGCCCACACCATTCTTGCCAATCACCACCGTGAAGGGTGTCAATGGCTCTCCAGCCTGCTGATTGGACAGTTTCCCCAATGTCACGTCAAGCAGTGCACGATAATTCTTTACCCGAAATCCTTCAATAACTGCCATTTATTTTTCTCCGTTCTCCTTGGTGCAGGCTCAACCTCCAAGATTGAAAATATATTTTTCCGCAATCAGGTATTCTAATGGATAAGTGTATAGCCTAATATTTTTTGGGTACTCTTGCGAACGCCATTCACGGCAATTTATCATTTAATTTATTTCTTCTATTTCGGTTAGCCTACAAGCTCAGCCGCAATCATCTCCGCCTGTTTCAGCACCGTTTCGGTAGCGAGGAGCTGCATGTCCGGCGGGTAGCCGAACTGGCGTAAGGTGCGTTTGACGATTACTTTCAGTTTGGCTTTGACGCTCTCCTTGATGGTCCAGTCTATTGATGCGTTTTCGCGGACTCGCTGGGTCAGGACAACGGCCAGTTCACGCAGTTTGTCCTGCTGCATGAGTTCCCGGGCACTGTCATTGCTGGCCACGGCGGTATAAAAGGCATATTCAAAATCGCTGAGGCCCAGATGTTCGGCCTCAGCGTCTGAAGCAACAATCTCTTTGCTGATTTTGATCAGCTCATCCATTACTTCGGCAGCGGAGAGAATTTTGTTCTGGTATTTCTTGATTGCTTTTTCGAGCATCTCAAGCAAGCTTTTGCTCTGAACAAGATTCTTTTTAGCCCGTACTTTGAGTTCGTCATTGAGCAGTTTTTTCAGCACCTCAAGGGCTATATTCTTGTGCTTGTGCCCTTTCAGTTCAGCCAGAAACTCTTCGGAGAGAATGGAGATATCCGGTTTTTTGATTCCTGCTGCATCAAAAACATCAATCACCTTTTCGGAGACCAGCGCCTTGTCGATTACCTGGCGAATGGTGGTTTCGATATCGTCGTTGCTGCAGCCGTTACCGGTGCTATCAAATTTTGCAAGACGTGCCTTGACTGCCTGAAAAAAGCCTACCTCATCTTTTACACCCATTGCCTGCTCATGAGGAATAGCAATGGCAAAGCTCTGTGAAAGGAGGGTCACTTCGTTGCTATAGCGCTTCCGGCCATCGTCAAGACCGAGAATATGCTCTTCGGCTGCAAGAATGAGCGAGAGCTTTTTTGCGGTATCGGCATCGAAATACTCTTCGTAGGGGAAGCCGTGGTACATCGCCGATACCACTTCGATCTTTTCGAGCATCAGCGTCACAGCCTGTTCCTGCAGAAGGGTGGGATCGCCTTTTCCGCCGGAATCGGAATAGAAAGAGAGCGCCTCTTTCAGGTCGGCAGCAATCCCCAGATAGTCTACCACCAGACCGCCGGGTTTATCTTTGTAGACCCGGTTCACGCGGGCAATCGCCTGCATCAGGTTGTGCCCTTTCATCGGCTTGTCGATGTAGATGGTATGCAACGAAGGGGCGTCAAAACCGGTGAGCCACATATCGCAGACAATCACCAGTTTCAGCGGATCGTCATCATCTTTCATGCGTTCGGCCAGCAGTTTGCGCTGTTCCTTTGTTGTATTATGTTTAGACAACAATGGGCCATCACTCGAAGCGGAGGTCATCACCACCTTGATAACACCCTTGTTTATCTCGTCGGAATGCCATTCAGGTCGCAGATTGATGATCTCTGCATACAACTCGGCGGCAATGCGGCGTGACATGCAGACAATCATCCCTTTGCCAGCAAAAACCTCCTGCCGGGCTTCGAAGTGAGAGACAATATCCTTCGCAACGTTCCGGGTACGGTTGGCACTGCCAATCAGCGCCTCCATTCTGCTCCATCTGGCCTTGCTTTGTTGCGTGTCGCTCAGTTGCTTCTGGTCAAGCTCTTCATCAAGCTCGGCAATAAGTTTTCTGCCCTCCTCTTCAAGCTCAACCTTGGCCAACCGGCTTTCGTAGAAAATCCGTACGGTGGCACCATCTTCAACAGCCTGTGCTATATCGTAGATATCGACATAGTTGCCGAAAACTGCCGGAGTATTCACGTCGGTTTTCTCAATCGGCGTGCCGGTAAAGCCGAGATAGGTGGCATTCGGCAGAGCGTCGCGCAGATACTTGGCAAAGCCGTAGACAACCTTTTTACCAATCACAATACCATCACCATTTTTCTCATCAATGGTTTTGGCGGTGAATCCATATTGGGTGCGGTGGGCTTCGTCGGCAATAACCACAATATTTCGGCGAGAGGATAACTGCTCATAAACATTACCCTCTGAGGGCTGAAACTTCTGTATGGTTGAAAAGATCACCCCTCCTGAAGCGACTTTCAACAGCTCTTTCAACAGCTCCCGGTTCTCAGCCTGCACCGGTTCCTGCCGCAACAACTGTTTTGATGCGGCAAAGGTATCGAACAACTGATCGTCGAGATCGTTTCTGTCGGTTATAACAAGAATGGTAGGATTATCGAGTACCAGCACAATCTTGCCGGTATAAAAGACCATCGAAAGCGATTTGCCTGAGCCTTGGGTATGCCAAACCACACCAGCCTTCATGTCGCCCCTTGGCTGGCCAGCTACGCCGGGAAGGCCATAACTCAATGGATTTTCACGAGCTTGCAGGTGAGCATCCAGGTCGACCGCCCGCAGGGTTGAAGCCACAGCGGCATTGACGGCATAGTACTGGTGATAGGCGGCCAGTTTTTTCACTGACGTGATGGTGACGATACCGGTAACCGGATCTTCCCTTTTACTTTTCTCAAAAACAATAAAATGACGCACAAGGTCAAGCAGCGTTGCCTTGTTCAACATGCCCGTAATCAGCGTTTCAAGCTGACTGACCAGATGCGAGGCTTCAGCTTTGCCATCAGCACTTTTCCATGCCATGAACCGAGAGAAACCAGCAGAAAGAGAGCCAGCCCTTGCCTCAAGCCCATCGGAGATGACGATAATTGCGTTTGAAGTAAAGAGTGCTGGTACTGCCTGCTTATAGGTTTCAATCTGCCGGAATGCCGACTTGATGGTTGCATTTTCATCAGCAGCATTTTTCAGTTCGAGCACAACGAGCGGAATGCCGTTAACAAAGAGCACAAGGTCGGGGCGTTTGTTCTGGTGGTTCTCAATAACCGTAAACTGATTTGCCACCACAAACTCATTGTTTTCGGGAGTATCAAAATCAATCAGCCTCACCAGATCGCCACGCTCATTGCCATTTTGCTGATAGCTCACCCCCACACCTTCGGTAAGCAGGCGATGAAAGGCTTCATTGTTGGCCAGAAGGTCAGGCGAATGGATACGCTGTACCTCTTTAAGTGCAGCCTGAAGCACCGTTGGCGAATGCCGGGGGTTAATGCGGCGAAGCGCGGCTTCAAGCCGACCGGTGAGCAACACCTCATCGTAATGACTGCGTTCAGGGCTGGTCCCGTCAGGTGCAATATCCGGGCCGTAGAGATAAGTATAGCCCTGCCGCTCAAACAACTTGATGGCAAACTCTTCTATGGCAGATTCAGTCAGCTTTTGTGTCATGCTTTATTCGCTTTTCGAAGCTACGCAGCAAATTTATCTAACATTTCTCGCTGATAGCGTTGATCCCACAGGATAATATCAGCACCCTTACTTTTCAGGGCATCCAAATATTCTCTCTTTATCTCCTTGTCCTCATTATTGACAATAGCCAACCCTTTTAACTCTTTGCAGGAAACCTTCTCTCTGGTTGGCTTTATATCCTCCCAACCGAAGAGAAAATTCGGAACATTGATTTTATTCAGAGAATTAAAAGATTTAATCACAATTTCTTTCTGTTTGCCCGCAATTTGAAAGTCAAAGGTAAATTCAATACCTGTAGAGCCTTTCGCAATAAACTGTGGAGTGCAAATAATGCCTTGTTCATCGAGATAGGCTTTGACATCTTCCTTGAAAAGAGAAGAGACGGTATGTTTTGCCATCATTGCCATGTCCGAAACTTCTGAAATTGCACAGATCAGATTATGCTTCTTTTGATTAAAATCCTTTTCTGTTCCAATAACCTGAAGTTCATTATCAACCAATGCTATTCCATAATTCAACAAAACCATATCAAGCCACTCTTTGCGTTTCGGAGAACGCAATAGAGGCGCTCCTGAAAGTTCTAAATGAGCTAATGTTACGCCATCATCAGACAAGATAAGCCTGCCATTTTCAAGCTTGGCATAAATCTCAATAGTATCATTAAACAAGCCTAAAAAAGGAGTAGTTATAGCGCTCCATCCAGTATTTTCATCTGTGGTTACAATTGTCTTTTCGTGAAGCCAATTGTAATATTCTTTGATACTCTTCTCTATCCAGCTCATAGCAGTAATGGATTTATGGTAATGACCGTTTCCAGATTGATCGTCTTTGCAAACACGTTAACGATAGCTGCCAGGGTGTTGTTCAACTGGGCACCTCTGTTCAACTCTTTAATTTGAAAATCATCATCGGTCAAAGGGATTGCCCAGGCAAGAGATTTATACCCTTGCACATGGTAATGAATGTGGTGCTCCTTATCTGAAAAAGATTTCCCAACGTAGGGATGAAATTTTTCGGGAACAAATTCTGAAATCCCTTCAGGGTTTTGATGCCCGCTATTGTAATCGACACGCAGCAAGCCTGTTTTAGTATCGTTTTCCTGATGGTGAAAACTAACACGAATACTTTTTTTCTGACTCTGTTTTATTTCCAATAAAAAAGTAAACTCATCATCTTTTGCCGAAATAATCTCGAAACGTTGGTTAAACGGAAACTGCTGGTCAATCGTCAAACTCTCCAGCAAACCTTCAGGTCCAATAATTTTCTTGGGCAATTTCAAGAGGTATTCAGCTTGTTCGTTCGATATTTTCATATCTGTAAATTAATTTATTACCCTCACTTCGCCGCTCATCAGCTTTGGCAACAGGGTATCTCGAAGTTTTTCAAGGCTTTGAATTTGTATTTGATTTGAACTCGTTTTGGCAATACCAGGCATAACCATGTTCGAGTATTGCTCAGCACGCGCAAGTGAAGGCAAACTCGTTTTGATATTGAAAATATCTTCAGGCCGCACCCTTTGATGACTACCGCTGGTTCCAGATGCCGCCATAGACAGTGCATCTACTACATCATTGGAACGCAGTAAAAATAATAAATATCCGTATAGCTTTATACTTTTAGGCGTTAACACTTGAAATTCTGTTGAACAGATAGAATTCTTACCCGGAAGAGAGCTGACTGGCCATATTCTTGGCACTTTGGGATTCAGCTTGGAAACCAGTATTGAGTGCTCTACAACTTTGTATTTATTGCTGAGTATTTCACTTCCAAGTTCAAGAGTCGGCCTTTTACCTTCATCAAATGCAGGCAAGCTGTAATGATGATAATATTCACTCTTGGATTTAGC
>Ga0194037_1000680_pt1 | contig 26191 bp, 20 predicted proteins | sample JunL306m_MetaG_FD_148653 | JGI IMG/M metagenome (GOLD analysis project Ga0194037, IMG submission 148653) | Anoxic zone freshwater microbial communities from boreal shield lake in IISD Experimental Lakes Area, Ontario, Canada - Jun2016-L304-6m | ecosystem: Environmental > Aquatic > Freshwater >...
ACTAACTAACCTGACGATTTTTGAATGGTTTGCAGCCGAAATTTTCGGATTTCAGCCGGCAAGCGGATTTTTTGCCTTATATAGGCGTTGAGATTTGAGATAGATACTTACGCCTTTATCGCAGAAATGATCACTTCCATGCGTTTTCGGAAAGATCACTTCTTCCGGACCTTTTCCGTCACCCAGAATTCACCGAAGTATTTGCCGCGGAGGATTCGGGTCTGCGCGTCGAGCGCCGGGGTCGCCATCAGGAGCGAGACGAACGGCGCGAGAAACCACTGTGCGAACATGAACACCGTCTTCCAACGGCTATACCGTTTCGGTCGCTTAGGCAGCATCAAAAACGAAAGAAATACGAGCGTGACGAGTCCTCCCATGGAAAGCGTCATGAGGACCCGGGTGACGACCGGCAGATTGTGTGCAAGGACACTCTCGTTGAACGCCGTCCCGCCGAGGAAGAGCGGGAGCCAACCGAGAAATGAAAGGATGAGCGGGGCCGTCGCCCAGGACATGTGCCCTTCGAGGGTCTCTTCGGTGACCCGGAGTTTCTTCCAGAGCGGCACCCGTTTGTCGGGCCAGAGTGCGCGCATCATGACCGGGAAGTTCTCGATGCCATATGCCCACCGGCGATTCTGCTTGTAGGCGTTGCCCAGTGTCTTCAGATACGTGTCCGCGAGCACCGCATCGAGCGAGACCGGGAGCGGGATGAGTCGGACCTTGTAATCGCCGTGAAAATACGAGAAAGCCTTCCAGTAGATGACGGAATCCTCGGAAATCATGTTCACCGGCCAATAGCCGACGCGCACCAAGGTGTCGAACGGCTCGGAGTGCGACGAGAAGGTGACCATCTCGCGCCGTGTCCCCTGGTACATGTGCCAGAACGACGAGCCAGTCACGGTAACCCGGACCAGAGCGTTCGTGTCCCAGAGATTGTTGTGGTACATCGGGAGCGGCTGATACGCGCGCTTCAGGCGGTCCGGATCGGTGACATAGGCGTACGCGAGCGCGGAGAAATACTCCGGATGCGCGACCGTATCGCAGTCGAAGTTCGAGAAGATGACCCGGTCATACGGAATGCCTCGCTCGTCAAGATACGTCCGCAACTTACGCGCCGCGTACCCGGCATTCGACGCCTTGCACTTAAGTTCGCCTTCGGCCACCTCGTGCGTGGTCACGAGGAAATCCCGGAATATGCCATCGAACTTTTTCCGAAGGATTTCGATTTTCGGCAGTCGGGTCTCTTCCGGTTCGCGTTCCTCCGTCGCGAGAATGATAATCATCTGCGATTTCGGAAAAGTCGATTCAGCGATCGATCGTATGGCCTGTTCTATGATATCCGCGCCTTCCCCGACTGTCGGCAGAAGAACGGCATGAATGATTTCCTGATGATCCATGATATCTCCTTTCCGGTCCATAAGCTCCTTTAATTCCCTGACATGGCGCAGGATCTCGCGACGTTCGCGACGGACGACCAGTTGTTGTCGCAGAGGCATACGCTCCTCGCGAAGCATCCGGCGGAGGTAGTCGGCACGATCGACGAGTTCGCGGTGATACCGCTCCGAATCACGCGACCGGACCAGCCGTTCCCACCAGTTGATCCGCATTCCCCGCCTGAGCCCCCGGTACGACAATACCGAAAAGAACGTCACGTACGCGGTCAGGAACAGCCAGTAGATATCGTAGAGGATAACGAAGGTCGCGGCCGCAAGCGGTGTGAGCCACGACGCGAGCACGATGCCGAATACGACGGTCCACGAAAGCGTCCCCGGAATGATCTCGAGGGTACGTTGGATACGGCGCTCCCGCGGATCCGTCGTCTTCGGATCCGGAAAAGGAAAGGGTGCGTATTCGGAATCAACCGGCTTTGGATCGGGCATAGGAAACGATCAGGAATTGATGAACGAGAGCGCCGCCGTCACCACGCCCGCAGACAATGCCGACAGGAACGCCGCGAAGAGCAGGATATGCGCCGCGACCCGCTCCCGTACGGCATAGAAACGGTACGCGATCGCGACGTTCAAGAAGAGAAACAGAAGAGACATGCCGGGAATGAGAAGTGCCTGCCAGGGACTTCCCACGATATCGACGCCGAAAAAGACATTGAAGTGGAGCACGATGATCCTCTCCGCCCCGCGGATGATGAAAAAGAAGACCGCGACGAACGAGAGGACGATGATGGAAAGCGACGCGATCACGAGAGACCGGACGAGTGGGTTTTCGAAAAACGTCGTCCCGTCGTCGAGATCGTCGACGTCCGAAACATCGGGGTCGGCGACCATAACCGGCACCACGGATGCTTCGTTATCGGTTTTCCGACGGAAGAAAAATGGTTTCATAGAAGCGGTGCTTCAAGGGATTCCGGAAGTTCCACCTCGGACGGGAGCAACTCGTCCTCTTCGGGCAGTTCGGACGAGGAACGGACCCGGTCGAGCTGGTCGGCCACCTTGCCGAGGCGTTTTTCCGCGTCGTCGTATTTCTTGTGCGCGCTCCCGATGTGTCCGCCAAGCACCTCGAATTCGCGGAGGAACTTCCCGTGCTCGACGGACAATTTGCCGAGCTGACCCATGATCTCTTTCGCGCGTTTCTCGATCTGCATTCCCTGTAGCCCGATGGCGATCGTCTGCAGATACGAATAGAACGAGTTCGGCGATACCGGAATCACATGCTTGCCGAAAAAGTATTCCGAGAGCCCGTTGCCGTCCTCGTCCTTGATGATGATCTCGTAATAGACATTCTCCGCGGGAATATACATGAGCGCGAACCCGAGCGTCCCCTCCTCGGGCAGGATATATTTCGACGCGATGGAGTCCGCATGTTTCTTCACGTCGGACACGAACTGGCGACGCGCCGAACGCCGCTCGTCGTCGTCACTCGCCTCGATCATGCGCTTGAAATTCTCGAGTGGAAATTTGGAATCGACACTGATGAGTCCTCCCTTGAGCCGGATCACCGCGTCCACCGCCTCGCCGCTCTTGAACCCGTACTGGAGGTCGAAGTGTTCCTTCGGAAGCATCTGCGACAGGAGATTCCCGAGCATAAGCTCGCCGAAACCGCCACGCATCTTCGGGGCACGGAGGATTTCCTGAAGCGAAGACACTTCCTTGCCGACCTCGAAGATCTGTTTATTCGATTCACGTACCTCGACCAAAGCGGCCCGCACCTCGGCGAACGAGCGTGCCGCGCCGTCGAGTCGCGAGTCGAGCCGGTCCGTATTCTCACCAAGCCTTCGGTCGAGAGCCGTATTAAGCGTGCCGATCTGTCCCGCGACCGAACTTGAGAACTGATGCATCTCCTGGCTCAGCCGCCGGTCGAGCCCTTCCATCCGTTCAAGCATGAACTTCCGGTCCTCTTCCGTACGCCGACGGGCGTCTTTCGACTGGGATGTCAAAAACAGGGCCGCGGCGACGGCCAGAGCGAGTACGATGATAATGAGTGCGATCGAGGACATGGGCGTATCCGACACCCGGTGTCGGGACTTATTTCTTGAGTCCGGCGACGAAGCGCTTGACCTCGGGAACCCGGTTCTGGACTTCCTGGTACGGACCCTCGAGGAATTCGATCAGAAACCGATCAAGCATATTGAGCCGATAGTGAAGCTCGTCGGTATTCATGAGGACAAACCGGATCTCCCGGCCGATCTCCGCCTCGAGCTTGTCCATGGCCGCTTTCAGCCGGAGCCGATGCGGGCTGTTGATGACCAGGATCATGTCGGCCTTGCTCTTCGCATGGTTCAGGAAGAGGCCGCTCACGAGGATAAGTTTGACATCGCCCGCGCTTTGCAACTTCTGGAACATCCGGTGCGAGACGCCTACATTCGACTTGAGCACGAGACTCAGGAGCTCGGGAAAGAACGGGAAGTCGGGACGCATCTGGTACATCTTCACCTTCCGACGGGAAAGCTCACGCAAGAACCCCATCTTCTTCAGGCGGAGAATCTCCCGCGACACCTCCGTCTTCGACAGGAGTGTCTTCGATGCGACATCGGCGGTCGAGTATTCACCCTCCGTGTTCAGCACGAACAACCGGATAAGACGGGCACGGACTTGGGAGCCGAACAAGGATTCAAACAGGGAAAAAGACATAGGCTCGAAAAGTAACGGGAACCCCCTCTCCTCACCACTGTACCCGAGAGCGGGCCGGAAGTCAAAAGCCGCCTTTGCTAAAAGAACACCCCGCCGCCATATCTGTGCTATAATGAAACGGACATTTATGACAGAAAAAAAACACGGGACTCCCGAGCCGATTCCGGATGTCGAAGTGACCGTGACCGAGATTTCGGTCGCCAGGAACCGGGCCGTCGAACCGTACATCAAGACGTTCGCCTTCTCCCCCGAAAACGTGACCCAGGAAACCCTCGGGACACTCGTCGGGGCGTTTTCCATTTCCGACCGGTCCGAGTCGTCGGCCTACACCGTGAACGTCATCGCCTCGGTCGCACGGAAGGAGTACTACGCCAACCCCCGACGCGGATCCGTCGAAAGCTTCGAGTCCACGCTCCACCGGATCAATCTTGCCCTCTCCGAACTCGTGAAGAACGGGCAGACCTCCTGGATGGGAAGCCTGCATGGCACCATCGCCGTCGTCGAGAAAGGAAATATACATTTCTCCGCGACCGGAGACGGGAAGATTCTCCTTTTTCGGGACGGCTCCCTTCTGGATATCAGCGATGGTCTCGCTTCCGAAGAAGCCGCTCATCATCCGCTCAAGACCTTCCTCGAGATCTCGAGTGGCCAACTGTCCGCACGCGACTGCGTACTGCTCGCGACACCGGAGCCACTTGGGCTCTTTTCGCCCAGAGACCTGGAACGCGACGCGAACCGGCTCCTCCCGGAACGGAAATTCGTCCGCTTCCTCGAGACCGCGATGATAAACGATCTCCGCACCGGAGCGATCGTCGTGCTTGATGCCCGCGAAGCCGTCCGGATAAAAGAATCTGAAGCGGAAGAGAAACCGAAGCGGAAACGAGCCGTAAAACCCGAGCCCGTAAATGCGTGGAGTGAAGTGACTTTCCGTAAGGCGGCCGAGGAGCGCACAAAGGTCGTTCTCGACGCCTATGACCTCGAAGAAACAAGTGTTGTCCCCGAACCGGACGAGAGCGTACCGCCATCCTCGACCGAAATCCGCATCCAGGGAGAAGCACTCGAAAATGCGGACGAACATCCGGCGATAACGAAGCTTCGCTGGATGTACGAGGATACCATGCACTCGTTCCGGAAGAGCGTCTCCCGACCGCGACGAAAAGAAGTCGAGGTATCCGATCCGATACCGACCGCCAATCCGAATATCGCATCGTCAACGGAATCAGCCCGAGACCACCGCAAAGAAAACCAGGAAGAACCGGAGTCGCAAGGCGCGATTTCATTTTCAAAACGTCGACCGACGGAACCGCCACCCTCCGCTACACAACCGACCGTTACGGAATCGTCCGTCTACGAGGATCTGAATACAAGTGCCCGTCGTCCGCATGACCTCCCTATACGCATACTTTCCTCCGAAAGGGCACCTGCGTCTTTGCCGGCCACGGATACCCTCGCGAGGCAGCTGTCGGGCATCACGGATCGATCTGCCGTCATCTTCACCGCCGTCATGAAAACGACTCGGCGACTCCTCTCGGTGTACGCGATTCCGGCGATACGATCGGCATACCGGCTACTTCGTCGCGTTTCGATCATCGTTGCCCGAAGAATCGGACAGCTCGCCGTCGCGTCGTGGAAACGGTTTCTTTCCCTAACGCCGAAACGCCAGCTTATCATCGCCGCCGGCATCGCGTTCCTGTTCACTGTTGTCGGTACGATCGTCTGGAAAAATATCCCGCGTCCGGTCCCGCCACCCCCGGCTCCGGTCGTCATAGAGACGCCCGTCGTCGAACCGTTCCCGCCCGCCGGGGAAAAGAACGCGTCGCTCGCCACGGTCTCGCCTCTCCCGGCAACGGATCAGGACCTCGTCACCCCGGTCTATCTCGGGAACTCACTCTATCTCGTGACGAAATCCGGCATCGTCGACACCGCGAAAAATACCTCATCACCCCTGCCGACACCCTCCCTTGTCCGGCTCGCGTCCGGTATGAACGATCTCGGGCTCATCTTCCTCCTCACCGATCACGGCGACCTTTACTCGTTCGCGCCGTCGAACCATGCCTTCGTGAAAAACACGATCCCGCTTCCGACCGGATTCCGTGCGACGTCCATGGGAGACTACCTCACCTATCTCTATTTCCTCGAGGACGGCACCGGAAAAATCTACCGCTTCCCCCGCGCCGAAGGCGGCTTCGGTGACGGCACCCTCTGGACTAAGTCCCCGATGCCTTCCGGCACGCGCGCGATCGCGGTGAGCGATGCCATCTCCGGCACCGACGGGTCGACCATGACCTCGTTCCTCAAAGGAAAGCCGACCGCCGGATTCTCATTCGAAAAGCCGGTAACGCCTCTTACGATCACAGCCATCTGCGCGAATGCCGACCTGTCCGACCGGGTCGTGATCCTCGACGCACCCGCGAAACGGGTCATCATCCAGAGCGGAAGCGGTGCCATCATCTCCCAACTCTTCGATGAATCATTCTTCTCAGCTACCACCTGTGCCGTCAGTCAGGACGGTTCATCCGTCGCCGTTTCCGGTGGCACTTCCGCTTCGACCATCACGATAAAACGATAACCGTGCTCCATTCTCACACATAAAAATACCCCGAGCATTCGGGATAGTTTCTCTTTCTTGATCGATTTCCAGTTTCGGCCAAAAAATATCCCGGAATCAAGCCTTTTTTCCGACCCGTTTTCAGGTTCGACCGTCAAAGACAACCTACGGAAAACATGCCCTCAACGGGCTCTCTCCCTGTTTTTTTCGGAATAGAGAATCCGCTGAAACGAGAAGAAGTTAGAGCGAATCTCATCGACACTGCCAAGCGACTGTTCCGCGTTCGCGATCGCATGATATTTCAAGTTGAGCAGGACCGGAAGTTTCTCTTCATCCAATTCCTCCACACCACGCTCCTCATATTTCGACAGCACGAACTCCACGAATTCCCGATTCTGTTCATCAAGTCGTTCGAAGATATCCGTCTTTGCGTTCGCGACACGATCCTCCCGCGTCATTGTCGGCGTGAGGAAGGAGATGTACGACAATACATCCAGAAGATCACAGTCCTCCGCGTCTATCACACCTTGTAGGGTTTCCAAGTCACTTTTCTCATACCCCGCCTCAGCGAGCTTATCCAAGAGCTTCCGTCGTTCCGTGGGATCGGACCATATTTCCCGCAATTCCTCCTCGCTTCCAAAGAATTCCGGCATCGTGCCAAGCATATTGTCCATGAATTCCTGCACTGAAATCGGTTTACCGTCTGCGCTCCAAAACGAAGTCGAAATCATGTGCTGTATCTCTCGTTCCTTGCCGTCACGCAACCGTATCTGCAGTTTCTTCTTCGGCTCCGCACCCGGGTCAGAGTCCCGCTTGGCATCGTTTACGACGCTCGCGCCACTACGGGGTTGCCGAACGCGCCCTCTCATCTCATCAACTTGCTCCACTGCTTCCGCCGGTCCGTCCCATTCCGGATCGGAGAAATGATGATAGGCATCCACGAAATCGTATATCGTGAAATATTCCTTCCCATCGAACAGTCGCGTCCCGCGGCCAATAATCTGCTTGAACTCGATCATGGAATTGATCGGGCGCATCAAAACGATGTTGCGTACATTCCGAGCATCAACCCCAGTTGAGAGTTTTTGTGACGTGGTCAGAATCGTCGGGATTGTTTTCTCATTGTCTTGGAAGTCCCGCAGGAATTGATCGCCGCGCGCTCCGTCATTTGCCGTCACGCGGACGCAATAATTCGGATCCTTACTGTCCTTCATCTGATTCACCAGATCTCTCACTGCCAAGGCGTGGTCTTGATTCGCGCAGAAAATGATCGTCTTCTCATTCTGATTCATTTCTTCGAGTACTATCCGGACCCGCTTCGCCTCGCGCTCCTTAATCGTGATAATTTTATTGAAATCCGGCTCCGTATAAATCTTTCCCTCTTCCACTTCGCCTTCGATGATCTGGTCGTCTGACGTATACACATACTCATCAAGGGTCGTCTGAATACGTTTCACCTTGAACGGGGTAAGGAATCCATCGTTCACACCCTGTTTCAGCGAATATGAATAGACCGGTTCACCAAAATACCGGTAGGTATCCACGTTGTCCTGACGCTTCGGGGTCGCCGTTAGTCCAAGCTGTACCGCCGGTGCAAAATATTCCATGATACCGCGCCAATTCCCCTCGTCGTTCGCGCCACCGCGATGACACTCGTCAATGATGATGAAATCGAAGAAATCCGGCGGATATTCGCCGAAATACGAAGCTCCGTTCGTTCCGCTCATGAAGGTCTGGAAGATCGTGAAGAACACGCTCCCACCCATAGGCACACCGCCTTTCTTCCGAATATCAAGCGGATTGATACGAACCAGGGCATCCTGTGGGAACGGCGCGAACGAATTGAATGCCTGATCCGCGAGGATGTTCCGGTCAGCTAAAAAGAGGATCCGCGGACGCCGGCTCCCGTCACGTTTCAAGTTCCATCTCGACTGGAACAACTTCCAAGCAACCTGAAAAGCGACCGCCGTTTTCCCTGTTCCCGTAGCCATCGTCAGTAGTATCCGATGTTTTTCTTTGGCAACGGCATCCAACACTGCATTGATCGCAATTTCCTGATAGTATCGTTTCCCGATCTCCCCTTCGAGCGGAATAACGGCGAATCGGTTTTCCCAATCGTTCCAGTCGGAAAATGTACGGTTCCATAATTCATCCGGCGTCGGAAATCGCTCGACATCACCCTCTTGGCCATCACCCATGGACATCTCGTAGATCTCCTTGCCGTTGGTCGCATAGGTATAGGCAAGCTGAAGTTTTTCCGCATACGCTTTCGCCTGTGCCACGCCCTCCCCAACCTGCAAATCCTCCGCTTTTGCCTCGACTACTGCAAGTTTTTGATTCTTGTAGACCAACACATAGTCAGCGATCTCCGGTTTGGCCCGCAGTCCGCCACCCTGAATTTTCCCGTCGGTAATGCGAAATTCACGAAGAATCTTCGACCCTTCGACTTCACCCCATCCGCTCTCCTTGAGTTTCGGGTCGATATATTCCGCACGTGTTTCCGATTCGTTCATACGGTTACATATCAAGTATTCCGACTCTTTTCTCAGACTGAAAAAATATTACAGCATCCGCGTGACAAGCGCGACCATCTGATCTTTTTTCTTCGGATCACTCTCCGCAATGAGGAGTGTAAGCGCGGTGAGGCTTGCGGGATTGATATTCTTACTTCCTTTGATGCCTGACCGACGAAGGAACCAAACGAATGCAAACGCGCCGGAACGTTTGTTGCCGTCGACGAAGGGATGGTTCTTCACCATGAAATACAAAAGGTGTGCGGCTTTTTCTTCGATCGAGGGATAGACCGGCTTGCCGGAAAATGACTGCATGACATTACCGACGATACCCTCGATATTCCCTGTCAAACGCTCCGTCGCAAACAGGTCGGTCGCCTCGTTTTCACGCATGAGCTCTCGCTTGAATACGGCAATGGAACCTCGGAGCTCCTCTCCGGTCAGCTTCACATTCTTTTTGGTAACGGTCCGGACCGTCAATGTGTCGCGGTCGTACGCGTCGAGCGAGATCCAGGTATTCGCGAATTCCCGGATGAGTTCTATGACGTCTTTCGGATCGAATGCCGCATGTTCGGGCAAAAGTGCCTTGATATCCGCAACTGATTTCATGAACGCGTCGTAGTTCGTCGCGACCCGCTTGCGATCGATAGTATAGCCCTTGGTAATATGCTCTCGGAGCGTCTTCGTCGCCCACTGACGGAATTGGATCGCTCGTACGGAATTGGCCCGATATCCGACTGCAAGCAGGATATCAAGATTATAGTGTTGCACCTTATAGGTTTTCCCATCCTCGGCAGTATGTGCAAAATGTGCACATACTGAATATTCGTCCAGTTCTTTGTCCCGAAGTATGTTCCGGATATGTTTTGTCACCACAGACCGTTCCAGGCCGAAAATAAGGGCTATTTGCGCCTGCGTCGCCCAGACGGTCTCATGACTAAAATCACCCCGAAGCGCGATAGCGCCGGTCTTCGCCTGATAGACCACCGCCATATCCGTTTTTGTCCCCTTTTTCATACGGTTACATCAGGAAATAATAATCGAGTGGCACCGATACGACATTGGCTTCAGAATCGACTTGCAACGGCGCATTGGAAAAAATAACGCCGTAAGCGGATGAAATCTTTTTCATGGTCGCCGATACCTGTTTTTTGTCCTTGTTTCCCATTCCGACCTCTATGACAATTTTTTTGGTATTTCCAATTTGCAATATGAAGTCGGCCCCTCCCTGTGCGCTGTCATATCGGATGATGCCGTCACCTCTCAAAATAAACTCCCTATACAAGTGCGCGCCGACCGAATCCTCCAACAGTTTTCCCTGCCGGGTGGAATACGTTCCCTCATTGCCGGAAAAGTAGAAGAATGACATCCTGATTGCCGGACTCATGAAAAGATATTTGTTCGCCTTATTCGCGATAGTCATGTTCGATCCGTGCGGTGGGATCTTCACCAACAGCTCGGCCTTTTCCAAGGCATCGAAAATATTCGCCAATGTCAGGCGGTTGATATCAAATTTGTCAGCCAGGGTAGTCATGCTGGTGACGTCGTTTTCAGCGATCGCGAACAGTATTCTTTTCACCGCGCCAAGGGTGTCCTGATCGAATTTCCCGAGATTCGGCATATCCTGCCTGATAATCTTTTCAAGCAGCAATGATATGTTATTATAGATGGAGATCTCGTCCGGCATCGTCTGCGCAAAAGGAAAGGTCCCGTATGACAGATATTTTCGCACGTCATTCCTGTCTATCTTCGACCAATACGTATGAACGGCGCTTTCGGACTCAGAAAGATTCTTGAAGACCTCTTCAGCCGTCTCGGAAAAATAGATCGCTTGCCGTATCTTCGCTTTCAAGCCAGTAGTAGGATATATCTTGCTTTTTATCATCTGATATTCCCCGAAGCACATCGGTGTCATCGGCTCAAAAATTGCCCTGCGAGCAATGTTCGGCGTCGACTGCAAGACGATAGCCGAAGATCCTGTCACGCAAAAAAATACATTGTTTGTCCGTTCAAAGAACGATTTGAGCGTGATAGCCCATTTCGGATCGGTCTGCACCTCATCGAGAAAAACGAGTATAGGTTTTTGTACGCTTTCCAAATATTCCCCGATGATCTTCTCATATGTGGAAAGTATCCCGTTGATATCTGCATCGAGATAATTTTTCAGGTCTTCCACCGAAAGAAAGAGCACTTGCACGTCCTTGTTTCGGTATTCCGAACACACCTGCGCCATGAGCGTCGTTTTCCCGACACCGCGGAACCCTGGGATGACCACCATCCTATTCGACGACTTCTTTTCCAGAAAATCATCTATGTATTTTTTCAGCTTCACGTACAAGAAACGCTTCGGATACCGCTCCCCGTTCGGGCCATGCGTAAAATGCTTCAACCGGTTATCCGTGGTTGAAATCTGTTTTTGTATATAGAGGATCAGCTCCTGATTCATATATTTCACTATACAACAACTGTATGTTTGTAGTGTAGTATACTATACAAGTACAGTCAATACCATTATTTATGGCTTATTAGCGCAACTTTTATGTCGATTACTTGATAGGAATACCCCATTTTTGACGCTTTTCTCATCGACCCTACCTTCGGATAGGTCTAATTATACCTATTTTAGACCTATTTTGTACCTATCCACTGGTCACAATTCCCCCGCGAAAGCCTTCCGCAAGACCGACTTCTTCAATTCCTCCAGATCCGCTAGCTTCTTCGCATAAATCCCCTCCAGCTTCTTCGTCTTCGCCGACAATGCGTCAAGTTTTTTGATGATTGCTTTTTGTTCAGCAAGGGATTTCGGAAACGCGATTTCTATTTGTTTGAGATTATCGTTGTAAAGTCGCGGTATTGTAGCCCCTTTAGTCGCATTCCACTTACAAGCTCCGTAAAAATGATATAGATACTCGTCTAATACTTGTTTTTCATCATTATCAATCCAAACAATATTTGAATCTTGAAAATATGCAGGTTCACCATCGTATTTTACACGTCGTCCTATTGTTCCCGACGCGGATAAAAGAATAGACCCCTTTTTAGGAAAAGAAAACTTATTTCTATATTCGTTGTAAATTTTATTAGAAATATATGCATTCGGTCTTTTCCCGAACGTTCCAATTTTATAAAATGGAATATCACCCACGGTTAATGTTTGTTCCTTAAAAATTCGCTTACACATTGATACCTTTCCGATATCACCCAGTCTTTTCTTCTCCCACTGCGCCACGCCGGAGCCTTTGGCGAAGGCGGGTTTCTCAAACACGCTCTGCAAATACGACTCGAACAGATCCTTGGAATTCTTCAGATTCTTTTCCACATTCTCCTTCGCCTTCGCCACCTCCTCGAATACCTCATCCAATATCTTCACAATCTGCCGCTGCTCGGAGAAATCTTCTGGGTATCGCACCACAACATCCTTTAGTAAACGATAATGCCGCGCATACCCCAAACTTTTCAAATCAATACTTTGCAAAAAATAGTAAAGATATCGCACATCGATGTTCTGCTTTGGTTGTAAAATCTTTACCCCATCCGCACCCAAAACAAAATCAAAATCAACATACTTTAAAACTTGAGTATGGTCGCCAAAAATAACAACCGGTGTTTTAACATGAAAGACATCTGCCGAATCATTCCAGTACCCATTGATAAAATCTGATTCCTGCGAGACAATAGGAAATTCTCCAATTTCAAGAAAGTCCTTTCGTTGGACTTTATTTGTATAGACAACCTTATACAGGCAATCCTTCAGCAGGATACTTTTCCAATTATTTTTCATTTTCTTCAATCTTTTCATCAATAATATCAAGCAGCTTTACAAATTCTTGCGTATCCAAAAAGTAATTTGGGTACAGTTTTCGTAAATTATTTATGTCATCAACTGAAACGAGCACAACTTCAGTGTTCTTATCATTTAAATACTTTCTTTCTAATACAGAATACTCAGCATTTGCTTGATCTAATTTTGACTCAGTATATCTACTAACAGACAACGTCTTCTTATTAAAATTCAAAGAAATTAAGAAATATTTCCCTCGTTCGTCTTTATTATCTAAATCTTTAGTAATTTGCGTCACCACGGAAAAGCCCTTTAGTTTATCTCGAAGTTGCAATTCGTTAATTTTCTTTGATGTCCTTTTAAAAAGAGCTATATCAATACTATTTTCTTCTAATAAAATAAATGCCCTACTGATTTCCTTAAACAGTTCTAAGAGTTCTTTATCGCCAAAACTTTGCTTTAATGGTTGTCGCAGATATGTACCTATTACTTCTACAGCAGTAGCCCATGCATGATGAATCTTTGTTCTAATCTGTATCTCAATTCGACACTGATTTTCAAGCGGAATATTTTTTTCATACTTATATATCAAATGAATACTTCTATAGCCGCTCTCTTTTGGCTCTTTAATATAATCCTTTTCTTTAATTAGAGTTGATTTGAAAGCAGCTTGTTTTTCGCCCGCTCGTAACAAATCTTTCAATTTATATACTTCACTTAGACTACTTACCACAACACGCAAGCCGCCAATGTCCTGCATTTGAGACAGGGACATGCTTTTTTGAATTTTTAACTTATTGACTATTGATGGCGCTCTTTTTAATCGTTGTGATATCAGTGTATCATTTGAAACCATTTTAGATTTTCGCAGCATTGACATTCTAAATACAATAAGAGGATGGACATGAATCGAACGAAAATTCTCCAAAATCTCAATAGCATGATTTTGACTAATTTTCTTATCGACAATTCCAGTTAATACATCACCAGCTTTATCAATTTCTCCTTTTGAATATTTTAAAGCTGATTTCATATCAATTTTCGAATCACTTGAAAAGAATCTTGAATCTCCTTATCCAGCGTCTTCATCTCCTTCAAAATCGCTTCGGGCGTACGAAGAACGGCTTCCTCGCCTTTGTTTGGGTTCTTTACCGAGAGGTCGAAGGTGGATTGAATTATGGTCGAAACGTCGATTGACCAAGAATGATCAGAGTCCGCTTTGGTTTTTTGGAGCGTGACAAATTCTTCAAGATCCTTTTCGTTAAGCGCATTGGTCTTGCCGAGGTTGCGCCCAGGATCGAGTTGATAAAACCAGACCTTTTTCGTCGGCTTGCCTTTCGTAAAGAACAAGACGACCGTCTTTACGCCAGCACCCTGAAACGCCCCGCCGGGAAGGTCGAGCACGGTATGCAGGTCGCAACTTTCGAGGAGGTGCTTACGCAGACTGGTCGAGGCATTGTCGGTATTCGAGAGGAACGTATTCTTGATGACGATGCCCGCCCGGCCTCCGGCCTTGAGACTCTTGATGAAGTGCTGCAAGAAGAGATTGTCGGACGCGCTCGATTTGATAGGAAAGTTCTGTTGCAATTCAGTGCCGATCTTCGCTCCGAACGGCGGATTAGCGAGGATCACGTCGAAACGGTCCTTCTCTTGGATATCGTTGATATTTTCCGAGAGCGTATTCATGTGCCGGATATTCGGCCGTTCGATCCCGTGAAGGATCATGTTCATGATGCCGATGATGTAGGCGAGGGATTTGATCTCCTTGCCATAGAAGGTTCTGTCCTGCAAAATTTGCATTTGCTTGGACGAAAGCTTCGCCTGATGTTCGGTCAGATAATTGTATGACTCCACGAGGAATCCGGCCGAGCCGCACGCGCCGTCGTAGATCGTTTCGCCGATCTTTGGAGCGACCACTTTGACGATCGTCTTGATGAGCGGGCGCGGAGTATAGTATTCCCCGCCGTTTCGTCCCGCATTGCCCATGTTCTTGATCTTGGACTCGTAGAGGTGCGAGAGCTCGTGCTTTTCCTCATACAAGCGGAAGTGCATGCCATCCACGATATTCAAGATCTCACGGAGCTTATAGCCACTCGAAATCTTATTCTTCAGCTCGCTGAAAATCTCGCCGATCTTGTATTCGATGGTATCCGGGTCTTCAGCCTTGAATTTCTTGAGATACGAGAACAGCTTGTCATTCACAAAATCGTTCAGGTCGTCGCCATCAAGCGCCGACTGATGATCAAGTTTCCCATCGGCAGCCTTCGGACACGCCCAGGTATTCCATCGGAACTCCGGCGCGAGTATGTACGTGTATTTTTTTCCCGAAAGCGCCGCCTCGGTCTTCTTTGTCTCATCGAGATCATCCAGATACTTCAGGAAGAGGATCCACGACGTCTGTTCTACGTAATCAAGCTCCGTGGCCGACCCGGAGTCCGTATGCAAAATATTGTCGATATTCTTGAAAGCCTGTTCAAACATACTCCTCCTTTATATATACCGGAAAAAATACCAAAACACGATTCAGAAAGAATATGCGCCTCTCCTGCTATTTTCCCACGCATATACCCCCTTGTAAAGCCCATCTTCCAATTTCACTACCTCGGTCGGAAATCCCGGTGTTCCGACGAGGCAAGCCAAAACCGCGCCTCCTAAGCGGGTATTTCCATCCTTTTCCGATTTCAGGTCAATCAGTTCTCTCCCAAACCCCTTTCTCTCCCGCCCCTTGTTACGTCGTTCGCGAACGACGCGATTAACGCCATTCACCCAAGTAACATAATCTGACGACCGCATTATTATGTCACCGGATTCCTTCGTTATTCCTGACAACAAAAAAACGGGTACGTTCATTCCTATGCCTCCTTCCATTCCGTACTACGATATAACGTCATACTCCGTTCAAGACCACCGTACGTGTTATCAACCGAGCCAAGTCCGAGAGGGCATGGCGATCAAGCTCTTTAGAAAGCACTGGTCACCGTCGTTCACGAGTGACTTTACTGGATTGCCACGGTCATGAATAGGTATATTCATTCCCTCGCACCCGCCTGCCTACCCACGACGTTTTACGAAGTGATTCAGGCGGACAGCGTTTGCCTATCCGCAACGCTTCGCCCGTCGCCACGACTGCCGTCAGGTTGTCGGGATGGCGTAGCGATGCAAAGAGGCGTGGCGATGCGGGCAGGAAGACAGGATAGAGTAAAACGCGTAATCAGTTTCTGTGAGGAGTATATATGGCAGTAAACCAGATGGAGCTTCCTGCTTATAAAAATTTTCATATTCCCCATTAAGTGGTGACTATCTGGGATAGCCCTCGGATTCTTAAGCCAAAAGATTCACATCCGGCCGCAACATTATTCCGTCTCGAACAGTTCCTTCACATCGGACCAGGTCAGCTTTTTGAAGAGGTCGTCGCTTTCGCCGACCATGGTGTCGAAGAGTGATTTTTTCTTCGCCTGCAGTTGCACGATTTTCTCCTCGATCGTGCCTTTGACGATGAGCCGATACACGTTCACCGTCTTTTTCTGTCCGATGCGATGGGCACGGTCGATCGCCTGATTCTCCACGCTCGGGTTCCACCACGGATCAAAGATGATCACATTGTCGGCGGATACGAGGTTGAGCCCCGTCCCACCGGCCTTGAGACTGATCAGGAACACCGGGATGCCGGCATCGCCGTTGAATTCGTTCACGAGCTCCTTTCGGTTCTTCGTCTTGCCGGAAAGGTACAGATGCCGGATGCCCTTCTTATCGAGTTCCTTCTCCAAGATATCGAGCATCTGCGTAAACTGACTGAACACGAGGACCTTCCGACCGGAAGAAACCATCTCGTCGACGAGCTCCAAGAAGAGGTCGAGTTTCGCGGATGAATACTTCTCGTGATTCTTGTCCTTGAGGAGGAGTACGGGATGATTGCAGACCTGTCGCAGCTTGGTAAGTCCGGCCAGGATATGAATCTGCGACTTGGCAAATCCACGGGTTTCCACCGCGTCGGAAATGTCTTTCTTCACATTCTTCAGGATTTCCTGATACAGGATGTTCTGATCGTCACCCAACTGGCAATGACTCACCTGCTGGATCTTCGATGGCAGTTCCTTCAGCACCTTTTCCTTCGTCCGTCGCAACATGAAGCACGATGTCTTCTTCCGCAAGGCCTCGAGCGCGTCGCGATCGCCGTCTTTCATGATCGGACGTTCGAACCGCTCGCCGAACGCATGATTCGTCCCGAGAAATCCCGGCATCACGAAGTCGAACAGCGACCAGATCTCGGATACGGAATTCTCAAGCGGCGTCCCCGTCAGCGCCAGACGATAGTCGGCATGGATATTTTTCACCGACTTGGCATTCTGCGTCCGATGGTTCTTGATATACTGCGCCTCGTCGATGAGACAGTAATTGAACTTCAGCCTGTCATACTGCGCCTCGTCTTTTTTGACCGACGGATACGACGTGATCACCAGGTCGAATTTCTTGGCCCGCTTCAGGAGCGCCTGTCGTTCGGCCGGGGCGCCACTGATTACGAGTTTCTTCATCATGGGAAAAAATTTCGTCACCTCGTCTTCCCAATTGAACAGCAGCGTTTTGGGACAGATGACGACCGAAGGTTTTCCCGGCACCGGATTCATCGCCACAAGGCTCAGTGCCTGCAACGTTTTCCCGAGCCCCATATCGTCCGCCAGTATGCCACCGAATCGGTACTTGCGCAGGAAGTAGAACCAATCGACCCCTTCCCGCTGATAGGCACGGAGTGGCTTGCCGATACCGGCCGGGATCTTCACCCGTTCCACCGGCTTCCCACGCTGCGCCTCATCCATGAAATTTTTGAAACTTTCGGACAGCTTCGCGGTATAATAGGGCGACCCGGTCACGATCCCCTCGAGCTCCGGCGCGTGATACAGTTTCCCTTCGAACGATTGCCCTTCTTTTTGGTAGAAACTCCGAAGCATCGCGACGAATTTTTCCAATTCCGCCTGATTGGTAATCTTGAGCAGCCGACCGTCCGCGAGCGTGAGAAACTGTTCCTTATTCTCGATATACGTCCGCAGATCATCGATCGTTATCCGGTTCTCGCCACAATAGCAATCGACGTCGAATCCGAACCAGTCGTTTGCCGTATCGAAGTCCACCTTCACATCGGCCTTGAAGTGTCCCTCGATGAAGTCGAAGTCATCGCGCGTATACGTGATCGGCCAGCCGAGCGCCTTGATTTTGGGCCAGCAAACGTCGGAATACAGTGCGATCTGTTTCTCGCCCTTTCGTATACACCGGACTTTTTTCGCGAATCCGTAGGTCTCGTCTTTGGAAAATCTCTTGAACGCGTCGATTTCCGACTTCGCCCGGATGGCGGCGTAGCTGATGGCGTTCCCGATTATTTCCACGTAGTAATTGTCCCGGCCATAGGCATACCGCATCTGAAAGCTCAGTCGCCCGCCTCGGGTGCTCCGAAACACCGTGTCTGCCACGTCGATCGTGGCGAATCCATAATCCATCAGGGCCCGCACCCGCAGATATTTTACTGTGTGATCATACTCGACCGATAGGGCCGGGCCGATCTTCTGGAATTCGGTCACTGTAAACGACTCAGGAATATCGGATTCCACCTCGAAGGAGGCTCTCAGGTCCGACATCAACTCGTTGATACGGATCAGCTCCTCGTCGATCAGGGCGACCTCGTACTTCACGTCCGCCAAAGCGCGTCCGGTCCGATCCGACCAGACGGAATACGACGATGATTTGACATGGTCCGACAGTCTTTTCATGACCTTTGTCACCATCTTCGATATCGGAACAATCCGTACCCGACCATCAACGATCGCTATCAGATCATTCGTGCCGATGATAAAGAGACTGTTTTTTTCAGAAAAGATATTCTCCATCGTGACGAAGATATCCATCCGACCCGGCAAGCCGATATCGTCAACAAGCTCATCACCGGGGCGCGCCGACAACCCTATCGTGATCTTATTTCCGACATCGTCGAAACTCAACCGGTTTGTAGCCGATATCGCATTCAGATACAGGTCCATACCGGATTCCCGCACAAGACCAAGCATCTTCCCCCAATCCTCATCGGCATTCGTATCGTAGTATGAGACCCGCAACCGACGTATCAACGCCAGCACATCCTTTTGCGGTTGGGTAAGATAGTTCTTTCCGCTCCGCAAGAGTGTCTCGGGCGATACGGACCAATACGCCTGGTTCGGCTTATTTGTCTCCCGTAGCTCGAGTCCCATAGAATATCCGACCTGCAACAAGATGGAATATTTTTTCAGAAATCGTTCACGGTGCTCCTGATTTTTGTCTGACTCCGCCCGTTTCGGAAATTGCGCGCCGACCGTCAATACACCGTTTTTCACATTTTTTCCGAGCGCCCGGATGACCGATTCCGGAACCGCCTCGACGTCGATGCCGATTGATTGCAGACGTCGCTTCAAATCACCAAGCGGATCGTTCCCGACCGGATCCACGCTCCGGATATCCGCCTTCTTTTCCGGAACGATTTCAGCGTCCCGTATCGGCGCCATTGTCCGTGATGAGGACTGCCTGAAAGATTCCTCCCACCGTTTCGCGAAATTCAGAGGAGACCGTTCCATCCATTCCGAAAACGCTTTTTTGTATTCGGCGATATCGGAAGCATCGATTTCCGATTCGCAAAATTCCTCGTACCGATCAAGTACGGTCAGTCCGAGGGCCGTCGCATGTTTGCAGGTTCCCCAATCATACGGGCAATTGCAACCGAAGCGACTCAAGCCACCTGTCTTCACGTTAAACGTCACTTCCGTCTCATAGACATCACCGCCTGATACGAGCGCTTCGACATGTACCGCTCCGGCCGTACGGGACGTAACCGTCAGTCGGCCTATCGCGCCTTTCCTATAATACGAAAAACCGCGCGAGTATATCGTCGCGCCAGTCTGTTTTTTGAGCTTACTCTTCGCGAGTTCCTTGTCGAATGCGCGATCAGACATACCGTTTCATCTCGATTTCATGGAAAATCCACCCGTATCATGCCGATTAAAAGCTTTTTTTTATTCTCACACCAAAGCAAGGGCTTGTAAAGACTGAAGGGAAGTGTGATTTCCAGAACCACATCATTTCCAGTTTCGGCCAAAAAATATCACGGAATCAAGCCTTTTTTCCGACCCGTTTTCAGGTTCGACCGTCAAAGACAACCTACGGAAAACATACCGATTCCTCCTCCGGTCAAAAACATACCCTCAACGGACTCATCCATAGTACAGTTCATCCAAAAAACGTCCGACGATATCTTCCCCGCCCATCGTTTTCAACACCTCCGGATCCGCCAATTTCTTCGTCTTCGCTCTCCTTGAGGTACGGACGATATGTTCCGCCCGTGTTTCCGATTCGTTCATACGATTCTCTATCGGGTATTCCGGCTCTCGTCACGGGCCGAAAGGGTGTTACAGCAACCGCGTGACAAGCGCGACCATCTGATCCTTTTTCTTCGGATCGCTCTCCGCGATAAGAAGCGTAAGCGCGGTGAGACTCGCCGGATTGATATTCTCGCTTCCCTTCACACCCGACCGGCGGAGGAACCAGACGAATGCGAACGCCCCGGAGCGTTTGTTGCCATCGACGAACGGATGGTTCTTTACCATGAAATACAAAAGATGTGCGGCCTTCTCCTCGATCGAGGGATAGACCGGCTTACCGGAAAACGACTGCATGACGTTACCGACGATACCCTCGATATTCCCTGCCGAACGCTCCGTGGCGAACAGGTCGGTCGCTTCATTGCCACGTATGAGTTCTTGTTTGAGCGACCCGATGGCGATTCGAAGTTCCTCGCCGGTCAGCTTCACGTTCCTTTTCGTGACGGTCCGAACCGTCAATGCGTCACGGTCGTACGCATCGAGCGAGACCCAGGTATTCGCGAATTCCCGGATGAGCGTCAGGATGTCTTTCGGATCGAATGTCACGTGTGCGGGGATGAGTGCCTGTATGTCGGCGACCGACTTCATGAACATGTCATAATTCGTCGCAACCCGCCTGCGATCGATGGTATAGCCCTTGGTGATATGTTCGCGCAAGGTCTTCGTCGCCCACTGGCGGAATATCGTCGCGATCTTGCCATTCACCCGATAACCGACGGACAAAATCACATCAAGATTGAAATATTCCACTTGATAGATTTTCCCATCAGCGGCAGTTGTTGCATTTTTTGCAACAACTGATTTTTTCTCAAGCTCTCCTTCCTTGAAGATATTCTTCAGATGACGGGAAATAACCGACTTATCGCGCCCAAAAAGAGCCGCTATTTGGTCCAGGCTTGCCCAGACGGTCTCATGCGAAACATCGCCCCGGAGCGCGATGGCGCCGGTCTTGGTCTGATAGACGATTGCGATATCGGTTTTTGTTCCCTTTTTCATACACTTTTGTGTGCCGGATATTCATCATTATATTCATCATTATCAGTATACGACGAACCATTCTCCCGTCAACACGTTCTACGACCGATGCCATATATCCGGCTTGGTGAAAGAGAAAGATTGTCCGGAGCAGGGTACAGACCCACTCCTTCGAGAATATGGACTGCGTCCGGTTCACATTCAAAAAAACGCCCGGGCACATGCCCGCGCGTTTTTCCGCAAAAGAAAATCGGGAACCTGATTTCCGGTTGGAGCTCGGAATCCGCGGGCAAGCCCGTTTCAATCCGTTTTCACCTCGGCCGGCGTAGGAGGGGTGACCGGCTTTCAGCCTCCAGCCGGAAATCAGGTTCCCGACCATTCAAGCTCTTTCCATGGTAGCGACCGAAGACGATTCGGTCAAGGGAGAAATCCCTATTTCCCAGCCTCTGCGGGAACCTCTTCGGCAGGCTTCCCGGCCTTCTCGACCTTGGTCACATCGGCCTCGACCTTCTGATCGAGCTCGGCCATCTGAGCCTCGGTACGCGGCGCTTCCACGAGCGCGACGACGGTATCCGCGTCGCTCTCGATCGTCACGCCCTTCGGCAACACGATATCGCCGACCTTGATCACATCGTCGAACGTCTTGAGCAGGCCCAGATCAATCTCGAGCGTATGTGGCAGGTTGGCCGGCAATGCCGTGACGTCCACCTCGTCGAGCGCCTTGATAAGGACGCCACCGAGCTCGACGACCGCCGGAGACGCTCCGACGAACTCAAGCGGGACGGTCGCCTCGAGTACCTCGTCCATGCGGACCTGGAAAAAATCGGCGTGCGTGTAGCGATTCGTCAAAGGATGCATCTGCGTCTCCTTGACGAGCACATTCACCGGCTTGCCGGCATCGACGGACAGCGCGATGATGGTATTCTCACCGGCAATCTTGAAGGCACGCGCGAAGTCTCGGCTTTCGAGGGCGATATTCTTCGGCTCGATGCCGTGCCCGAACAGGGACGCCGGGATAGACCCGCCGTTTCGCAGGGTCTGCAACCGCTTGCCCGCTTCCCGTGTCGTCGCCTTGAGTGTGATGATGTCGGACATAGTCTTGGTATAAAAAATCAATACGATAGTACGCCTCCGATCGGAAGAATCGGCATTCTTTACCGAGGAAAACACTCCCTCGCCCCACCACGGAATCCCTTGAGGAACCGATAGGCCGCAAGCGTGTCGTCGGTCGAGACCGGCTCGCTCCCGTAAAACTTCCGGACTTCCTCGCGACCGAGATCGGTGAGTATCCCGAAGCTTGCCACTCCCATCTTCCCCAACGAGACGAAGATGAGCGAGGAGATGCCACACGATTCGCAGGCGATATGCAGCACCGTTTTCCGGTCATCCTCCGACAAGAGGACGACCTTTCCCGGATCGTACTTCTTCTGGCAGACCGGGCAGCGCAGAAGCGGCTTCAGGTTTTCCAGGGAGTGTCCCATGACCGTGGTAACGATGTTGAATAAGGTGCCTCCGAAACGTTTTACGATGATAACATGAGCCGGACCGCCCGTCAATCCCACCCCAACAAGGCATCCGCCAAGATTAGTATCTATCTCAAATCTCAACGCCTCTATAAGGCAAAAAATCCGCTTGCCGGCTGAAATCCGAAAATTTCGGCTGCAAACCATTCAAAACTCGTCAGGTTACGACAGTAGCCTTCCTCATTTTTCATGGTTTTCGCTCGAAATTTTCGGATTTACAGCTCGACATGAGATTCGAGATAGATACTTAGACGTCGAGGTTCGTGACCGTCTTCGCGTAGGTCTGGATGAACTTTCGCCGTGGCTCGACATCGTTGCCCATGAGAATATCGAAGAGCTCGTCGGCCGCCTCCGCGTCCTCGATCTTCACCTGGAGCATGAGCCGGCTTGCCGGATTCATGGTCGTATCCCAGAGCTGTTCCGGGTTCATTTCTCCGAGACCTTTGTAGCGTTGGATGGACACGCCACCGACCTTCTCTTCCCCTTCCGACGGCGCATCATCGGCCTCGGCGTCTTCCCCGCCGTCCTCGACCGCTTCGGCCTTCTTCACCGCGACCGCCTTTCCCTTCTTCTCCGCGCGCGCCTCGGCATCCTTCCGGATCTCTTCGAGGATCTTCATCTTCTCCTCGTCGTTATAGGCATAGCGGACCGTCTTCCCCTTCTGTAGGCGATAGAGCGGTGGCTGTGCGATAAAGATATTGCCATTGCGCACGAGCTCCTCGTAATAGCGGTAAAAGAACGTGAGGAGGAGCGTCCGGATATGGGAACCGTCGACGTCGGCATCCGCCATGATGATGATCTTGCCGTAACGGAGTCGTGTGATGTCGAAGGTTTCGCCGATGCCGGCCCCGAGCGCGATGATGATCGGCTTGAGCGTATCGGACTTCACGACCTTGTCGAGTGTGGTCTTCTCCACGTTCACAAGTTTGCCCCGCAGTGGCAATATGGCCTGGAACTCGCGGTTCCGACCCTGTTTCGCGGAGCCACCTGCCGAGTCGCCCTCTACGATATAGAGCTCGGAACGCAATGTGTCCTTCGTCGAACAGTCGGCAAGCTTGCCCGGAAGGGTCATGCCCTCGAGCGCGCCCTTGCGGATGACCGCGTCCTTGGCGGCGCGCGCCGCGATGCGGGCCCGGACCGTGAGGAGGCATTTGTCAAGGATCGCACGAGCGTCCGCCGGCCGGGTCTCGAGGTATTCCGACAGCCCTTCCGAAAGCGCGGATGACACGATACCACGGACCTCGCTGTTGCCGAGCTTCGCCTTCGTCTGTCCTTCGAACTGTGGGTTCGGCAGTTTGACGGAAATGACCGCCGTGAGTCCCTCGCGCAAATCGTCCGCCGTCATCGCGCCATCCTTTTCTTTGAGAAGGCCGTTCTTTTTGGCGTAATCATTCAAGACTCGTGTGAGTGCCATCTTAAACCCAGTAACATGCATGCCACCCTCGGGATTGAAGATATTATTCGCGAACGCGAAAAGGTGCTCCTTGTAGCTGTCGGTATACTGCAAAGAGATCTCGACATACACGCCGTCGATCGTCTTCTCGATATAGACCGGGACCTCGTTCTTGACGTCGCGACGGCGATTCAGGAATTTGACGAACGAGATGATGCCTGAGTCGAAATAGAACCCGTACCGGTGGGCCAGGTGTGCGCTTCCCGGCGCATCCGCCTCGCGCAGGTCCTCGACCTGAATGCGGACACCTTTGGTGAGGTACGCCTGATAGCGGAGGTATTCGAGGATCTTCTCCCAGCCGTATTCGATCTCCGGAAAGATTTCCGAGTCGGCCTTGAAGGTGATGGTCGTACCGGTATCCGTCGCCTTGCCGATCGGCTTCACGGACCCTTGTGGGATGCCACGCTTGAATTCCTGCATCCAGAGCTTCCCTTCGCGACGAACGGTCACGCGGGTCCACTCGGATAAGGCGTTCACGACCGAGACGCCGACGCCGTGCAGACCGCCGGAAATCTTGTATCCGTCGCCACCGAATTTTCCGCCGGCGTGCAAGACGGTAAGTACCGTCTCGAGCGTGGATTTCTTGGTCTGCGGATGAATCTCGACCGGTATACCGCGGCCATTGTCTTCCACCTCCACCACATTGTCCGGCAAAAGCCGGATCTGGACGTCGGTACAGTATCCGGCCATTGCCTCGTCGATCGAGTTGTTCACGATCTCCCAGACGAGGTGATGCAGACCTTCGGTCGAGGTGCCACCGATATACATGCCCGGGCGCTTGCGGACCGGGTCGAGTCCCTCGAGCACCTGGATGGATTTTGCCCCGTAGTTTGATTTTTCCGCGTCTTTCTTTGCCATATCGGTAGTGTACGTCGGGATTATGCTGCCATATTATGATTCGAAAAACCGTCTCCGAAAATATCTTCGGCATCTCCGCCTCTTTATGCCCGCGCCGAAACCTTCCGCACGGTGAACTCGATGAGGAGCGCCGCCGCCAGTCCGAGTGCCGCGTTCCACCAGGAAAGTATGCCGAAGCGCGACAATCCGAGAAGCGCCACGAGAAAGGCGGACAGGATGAACCCCTGTCGGAACAGGACATGGAACGACGCGGACGCGCTCGTCTCGCCGAGAAACCGACGGGCGAGACCGACGAGCACGAGCGTGAAGGATCCGGTCAGGAACGAGAATATCGTTCCCAAAAACAATGCGATGCCCACGACGCCGGCCACGTTCGGGTCAACGAGGAAAAGCACCGATACCCATGCGACAAGCGATAGGGCGGTAAAAAAACGGACCCCAATGAGGAGTTTTTGGAATGTCATAGGTTCCCTCTTTTTTCTCCCATGTATTCCGTCATGAAGACCGAAACGAAACTCGGGACATGCCGACGCCCGGGACGTCACCGACTTCCCCTTCATGATAGCGTGTTTTCCTGATATTGGCAAACCGGAAAACACGATTATTTATGGCTTATAATAGCCTTAAAATATCGAGCAAAACGAGAAAAAGAGCCCGGCTTTGTCCGATACTCAGAAAAGGACTAATCAAGTCCTCAAGACAAGAGGCGAGAGCGTTCTTTTTTCACTCGTACGCTATCCAGAGTTTCCCTCTGTCCCAAAGAGGGACTGATTCCATCTGAAGTAAGGAATCAGGGAGATTGGGTTTAGTAGGAGGAAATTTCATTGACGGTATTTCTGTCCTTAGCCTTCATTAAGAACTCGCTATTGGCATGATCCGAAACGAACTCCCTCGGAGCTCTGCTCCGAGGGAGTTCGTTTACGGAGTCTTTTTAAAGTCCCGACTCACAATCCCGGCGCGACTTCCTTCCAGTTCATATCACAGGTACGGGTACCGCTCGCGCAGGTTTCCACGACACCGCAAGAGTCCGGTGCTTGGAAGGACTTGCCTTTGCAATAGCTTGG
>Ga0194037_1000682_pt1 | contig 26165 bp, 22 predicted proteins | sample JunL306m_MetaG_FD_148653 | JGI IMG/M metagenome (GOLD analysis project Ga0194037, IMG submission 148653) | Anoxic zone freshwater microbial communities from boreal shield lake in IISD Experimental Lakes Area, Ontario, Canada - Jun2016-L304-6m | ecosystem: Environmental > Aquatic > Freshwater >...
ATAAGGCAAAAAATCCGCTTGCCGGCTGAAATCCGAAAATTTCGGCTGCAAACCATTCAAAAATCGTCAGGTTACAATAGTAGCCCTCCTCATTTTTCATGGTTTTCGCGCGAAATTTTCGGATTTACAGCTCGACATGAGATTTGAGATAGATACTTAAAAAAACTCCGGCATGTGCCGGAGTTTTTATCGTTCTTTTTCCGTTCCTCTCTTCACATTTTTCGCCCCGTAGAACCGTTCAGAAACGGTCACGAAGCATGCTTTTCGTTTTATGCTTTTCGCTTTACGTTCCTATGAAATCACCTTGTCTACCATGCCGTATGCCTTCGCTTCCTCGGCAGTCATGAAGTAATCGCGCTCGGTGTCATGTTCGATCTTGGCAAGTTTCTGTCCCGTATGTTTCGTAAGGATGCGGTTCAGCCGGTCGCGGGTCTTCAGGATATGCTTCGCGTGTATCTCGACTTCCGTCGCCTGCCCTTCCGCCCCGCCAAGTACCTGATGGATCATCACTTCGCCGTTCGGCAAGATCATTCGTTTCCCCTTGGCCCCCGCAGACAACAAGAGCGCGGCGGCCGACGCCGCCATACCGACGCAAATGGTCGAGACGTCCGGCTTCACGTGCTGGATCGTATCGTAAATCGCGAGCGCGGCCGTTACCGATCCGCCGGGTGAATTGATGTAGAGGCGGATGTCCTCTTTCTTGTTCTGCGAATCGAGGAACAATAGTTCCGCGATGACCGTATTCGCCACGGCATCATCGATCGGCGACCCGAGAAAAATGATACGGTCCTGCAATAATCGCGAATAGATGTCGTACGCCCGCTCACCGAAGCTCGTCTTCTCGATGACTATGGGGACCAGATGCTGATTGTTCATACGCGTAGATGTTACTCATTCACTCCCACACATACCGACCGACGCGATTTGAGAGAGATACTAAGTATCTATCTCAAATCTCAACGCACATATAAGGCAAAAAATCCGCTTGCCGGCTGAAATCCGAAAATTTCGGCTGCAAATCATTCAAAAATCGTCAGGTTACGACAGTAGCCTTCTCTCCTTTTTCATGGTTTTTCACCCAGAGGGTGACCAACCTCTGGTTGGCGCTCAAACGAAATTTTCGGATTTACAGCTCGACATGAGATTTGAGATAGATACTAAGAGAGATACCGAGAAGCCTGGCTCTTCCGAATCTTACCGCGCCCTTACCCCTTCGGTTACAAGGTTTCCAGATAGACGAGCACTTTCTCATTGCGTGAGCGCTCGCGGATGGCGGCATAGATCGCGGCCAGATCAAGGTCTTTCTCGGCCTGCTTGACGCTCTTGGCATAGGCAAGCACCTTGTTCATCTCGGCCTCGATTTCCTCGTTCGCGACATCGATATCCTGCTCCTTTGCGATCGATTCGAGCGCGAGCTGCGACAAGAGTCGCTTTCCCGCCTGCGGTCGCCATTCGACCGAAAGATCCGCTTCCGTCTTTCCCATACGGGACAAATAATCATCAAGAGACAGTCCGGTCATGGCCGCCTGCTGTCCGAATTCGGAAATCATCCGACGAAGCTCGCCCTCGACAAGGACATCGGGAAGCTCGGCTTTCGTCTCGGCGACGATCGCATCGAGAATATCGGTGCGGTGACGTTCCTGTTCCTGATCCGCTTTCTCCACTGCCATACCCTCGCTGATACTCGCACGCAGCGCCGCAAGATTCTCGAACCGCCCGAGTGATTTCGCGAACTCATCGGTAAGCTCCGGAATCTCCTGCTCCTGCACGAGGAGTAGCTTCACGGCAAACTCCGCCGGCTTCCCAGCGAGCGCCTTCTCGTGATAGGTATCGGGAAACAAAAGAGTGAACGTCTTTTCCGCGCCGACCTCCATGCCGACGACCGCCTCTTCAAATCCCGGAATGAACGCGCCCGAACCGAGCACGATCGGATGCTTCCGTCCCGTCCCGCCCTCTATCGGTACTCCGTCCCGACTCACGACAAAGTCCACCTCGACCGCATCCCCATCCTTGGCGGCACGGTTCACGGTCACAAGCTTTGCCCGACTCCGTGCCACGCGGCCAAGCTCCTTCTCGATGTCTTCTTCCGACACCGTCGTCTTCTCCTTGGCATGTTTCGCGTTCACGGAACGGACGGCCTTCTCCCAGGCGCCAAGCGATGCTTCCGGCATGATCGCGGTCGTTACGGTGAAGCACAGGGCCTCGCCCTCGTTTACGTCGTCGAGCCGGATCTCCGGCTTACCGATGGCGTCCACCTTGGCCTCGCGCAGGACGCTCGGGAACAGATGGTCGATCGCATGTTCCGCCCCCTCGATGAGGAGGGTTGTCTTGCCGAGCTTCTTCTCCAGGACCGCGCGAGGAATCTTTCCGGACCGGAATCCCTCGACCTTCACGTTCTTGGAAAGATGTTCCGCCGCGTGATCGATCTCCCCTCGCCATTCCTCCCAGGGAATCGAGACGGAAAGTTCTGCCTTGGACTGCGGAAGCGGTTTCACCGAGACATCCATACGCGAAAAATAAGAATGAAATAAAATCGATATCCGTCGTCGTGTTCCGAAATCCGAAACACGTTACTTAGCTGCGGGAGTTTCGGCATCAGGCGTTTCGGGGGTTTCAGGAGCAGCCACGGCTTCGGGGGCTATGGGAGTTTCGGTTGCGTCGGGCACGACCGGGACACCGGCGCCCGTCACGTCGATACGACACCCGGCGAGCTTCGCCGCGAGCCGGACATTCTGCCCACGCTTACCGATCGCAAGCGACAGTTGCTCCTCGGGAACGACCACCTTGGCACGCCGGCCTTCCGCATCGTCGAAGATCTCGACTGAAACGACCTTGGCCGGACTCATCGCCGCGATGATGAACTTCACCGGATCATCGTTCCATTCGATGATGTCGACCTTCTCGCCGCCGAGTTCGTCGATGACCGCCTGCACGCGTGTCCCACGTTGCCCGACACACGACCCGATCGGGTCGACGCCCTCTTGGTTCGCGGAGACCGCGATCTTGGTGCGCGATCCCGCCTCGCGGGCGATCGCCCTGATCTCCACGGTGCCCGCGGTAATCTCGGGGACCTCGAGCGAGAAGAGGTGTCGGATCATATCCGGATGCGAACGGGACAAGACGAGTCCGGGGCCCTTCGATTCCGCCTCGACACGGACAAGATATACCTTGATGTGTTGCCCGATGCGATAGCTCTCGGTCTCGACCTGCTCCGACGGGAACAGGATGCCGACCGACTTGCCGAGGTCGACATAGACATTGCGTCCCTCGATACGCTGGATGATGCCGTTGAGCACTTCGCCTTCGTGATCCTTGTATTCCTCGAACATCACTTCACGTTCCGCCTCACGCAGACGCTGGATGACGACCTGTTTGGCCGTCTGTGCCGCGACCCGACCGAAGTCCTCGTGCGATGGGAGCTCGATCTCGATGATATCGCCGACCTTCGCGTTCTTCTTGATAAGCTTCGCGTCATCGAGCGTCAGATCTCGCTCGGGATTGTACCGGGGAAGTCGGTCTTCATCCGCAACAACATCCGAAGTGGCAACTGCGGAAACCTCGGGAGCCACTGCCTCGTCGGTCTCCTCAGCCTCCTCCACGAACTCGCGGGTCGTCTCGTCCACGACTTCCTTCACGAGAAAAAAACTCGCGGTCTTCGCGATCTCGTCGAACTGCGCGCGAATGACCTGACTCTTCTTGCCATAGTCGCGTTTGTACGCGACGGCGAGCGCCGCCTCGACCACTTCGAGTACCTTCTCCTTCGGGAGGCCTTTCTCGTCCACGATCTGCATGATCGCGCTGCCGAATTCACCGAGCCGTCCCGAGAGACTCTGCTCCGGTTCCGGAGCCGCCTTCTTTCTTGCTGCCATATGATTGCTTATTCTGTCGCCCTCCGTATGAATATACGGAATGCGACGCTGTTTACTTACTTATTTTACTTGCTTATATCGTTTCCCGCTCCCCTGCCCGAGGGGAGCTGTCCTGTACTCAGGACTGAGGGGTGGGAGCCCCTGCCCGAGGGGAGCTGTCCTGTACTCAGGACTGAGGGGTGGGAGCCCCTGCCCGAGGGGGGGGATTATCCGACCATAAAGGAGGATAGTCCATCACATTTTCGTGGCTCTTGACCCGCGCACCGGGTGAGGGATGGGAGTCACTCTTCATTAATTAAGTACGAATAGACTGTCTCCAGTAGCCACTATGAGCCTCTTCTAAAGAAAAAAGTCCGCTCGCGCGAACTCCGTCACCACCCCTATCCGTATGAGCGTAGTATAGGGCGAAACGGGGTTCCTGTCAAATGGAACCGCAATGTTCGATTACATTCCTGGATGTCTCAACGAATGGACTTCACTTACATTTCTTAATGTCTCAATGACCCCGGCCTTCGCGAACGGCGAGGCGAACTCCGTTCACACCAGTATTTAGTCGAATAATACTTTAATAAAGCCATGATTTGTCTCTTTTTGTCCGGTTTGCCATTTTCTCGCGCTTGAATTGACTTTTTCGCATGTTCATGCTAAAATACCCCGTTACGGTTTCAGTGCCCGCCTTCGGACACCCCGTAACGGGCACATTAAAAAAATTTCATCAAACAACATAAAAAAGAGGAGGCCACTATGGCTGGAGATAGAACTGAAAAAACAATCGATCTCGTGGACATCTTCGCGAATCTCGCGTCGATCATGATGCATATCCCCGGACTCACCGGCCTGCTCGGCCGACCGAAGGGGGATGGCGTAGCAAAAGAAGGTGGAGAAAAAGAGAGGGAAGTACCGACCAATATCTTCACGAAGGAAGACGAGGCGGTTATGTCGCAGCTGGAGATGCATCTCGACTCGGAACACTTCGATATTCTCTCAAGACTCTATGAAATCCTGGACAAGCACCAGGCTGACAACTTCCGATACTATATCGTGAAGCAAAATCAGATCGAAGAGCACGAGAATCGGACGAAGACGAAGAAACAGGTCAAGACCGGGTCGAGTGCCAAGGGGCCGGAACGCGATGAGCTCTTCGAGGAGTTCGAACGAATTCCCATCTCGAACCTGTATAAGAAGTCGGATATTCGGACACGGTATCTCGCCTTCATAGCCGGAAAAATACTTGAGCTCGACAAGGACGGGAAAGGTGAATATGCGATGAAGCATATTCTCATCAAGCGTCACTATATCCGGGAAAAATCCCTCCAGCAGGAGGCGAAGGAAAAGGTGACGGAAGAAAAGGATAAGGCGCTTGATGCCACGTACTGGTTTCTCATGAGACGTCGTCTCGGAAAGGAGAAGTACAAGAAAGTTCTCGGCACCAGAACCGAGGAGGATGCCCGAAAGGATACGGCGTTCCATGACGAGTGCCTCGCCGCCCTCGCCGTAAAAAAGGAAGAGGAAGAAGAAAAGGAAGCGACGGAAAGAAAGAAGAGACAGGTCGAAAGGGATAAGGTCGACCGGCTCGGGAATATTCTCTGGATGATCATCGCGATCATCGCGGCCGCCTGTGTCATCGCGCCGGTGTTGGAAAAAATTTTTGTCAAATAACAAACGGAGGGAACGATGAGTAGTAGTACCGTAACAAAAGATTGGGTGGAAGTGTTGCGCGGTTGGGAACAACATCCTGAAAGATTTGTCCAATACGCGAATGATCTCCGTGCGAAACTCTTCAAGGTAGTGGTCGCAACGGGAATACTCATATTCATGGTCATCGTCATCTGCAGCAAATACCTGCAGATGATGGACTTTGTCATCGGGATCGGAATCATCATCGGCACTTTCTGGGTCATCGCGGATTACAGGGTCGTCCTGCCCGCGTTAGGACTCGGCGCCGCATCGAAATTGCCGAACTTCCAGATGAGCGAGGTCCTTCAGAAAGGGGCGGCGGGACTCCCCGACGTCGAGATCAAGAAACTGGTTCAAGGAGGTTGGGAGGCGCTTATCAAGTATGTCGTCCAACCGGTAACGGTATTCGCGTTCCTGATATCGGCTCTCGCCTTCTTCCACGGGATTTTCCAGATACAGGTCATCTTCTGGGCATTGCCGGAATTGGCGCTCCTCCTCATGGTCGCATTGGTGAACGTGCTTCCGGAATCACCCATCAAGAAATACGCGCCATACGGAATGATTATCGGAGGAATAATCGTCATCTGCGGATTATACGGTGCGTTTGAGACCTCATCAAAACAGGCCACCCCGGTCAGCGTCCCGTCAGCGAGCAGTCCTGTTAACAACCCGACCCAGGGACCCGAAGCTGCACCGAAATACTCCGGGAAAACGTTCGGCGTGACCGTCAAGAGTCTCGAGCCGATTACGCTTACCGGTATTCCGGACGGCGAACGGACCTTCAGACTCGTAGATGCGAATCCGGTGATCATCGTCTATATACCGGACTCAAACAGCAATACGGGAATGAGTGCCACACGGAATTCACTGAAAGACCCGGCGTACACGCTTGTTGCCGGAGAAGGAACGGTGAACGGAGGCAAGATAACGGTGACTGAGGGCAAAATCTCCATCAGATTGCGCGTCCCGCCCGATACCGAGGAGAACCTGAGGTCGGGGAAATTCAAACTCGGCGAAACGACGATTAACGTCGCGTTCGAGTAATCGCTAAAAACGGCCCAGGAAAAACTCCTCGGGCCGTTTTCTTTTTCCGTGCAGTATGAAACGATCTATGCCGTTCCCGAGAGCAGCATCGCGATCGTCCGGATGATGATGAGCGACAGGACCACGACCGCGATACCCATGATCGAATACTTCACCAGGCTCTTGGCCGTTTCGGCGCGCTTCTCGTCGCCGGCGGAAGCGAAGAACATGAAGCCACCGATGACGAGCATGATCATCGCGAGCAGACCCGAGATGCCAAGGAGGAAGTTCAGGACGCCTTGGATGATCTGGACCATGGACTTGGCACTGCTCACCTCGGTCGGCACCTGCGCGCCACCCCATCCGAGCACGTCGCCGATCACCTTGAGGAATGATGGTGCCGCCACGCCGATCGCGAGTCCGATCATCGCGGCGGTAATCATTTTCTTGGCGGTGCCTATCTTTTTCTCGTCGCCGGCCGACGTGATGTAGAAGATGCCTCCGAGAACGATGAAGAGGAGCGAAAGCCAGACGATGATACCCTGGAACGCGGCAAGGAACACTCCTGTAGCTTCCTGAACGGTGCTGAAGTTGAGCGGGTTCGTGAAGGAAACCGAACCGACCGATCCACCACCGGCACCGGCACCGGTACCAGCCCCACAACATATCTGGCTCGCCGAAGTACAGGTACCCGGCTGTTGAGTGAGGCCACCCGTGCATGTCGTGCCCACCTGACACGTCCCCGTACAGACACCGCTAGCCGCTCCTCCATAGGTGGCATCATAATTCGCATTGGGGACGGTAGCAAGAGGGGTGGCAGTCACGCCGTATTGAAACTTCGGACGGCCGGCACACTGTGCGTTACAGAGCTTTTGAGTATCCTCGAAAGAGGAAGAGTCTACCGTGGTGCCATCAGCCTGCACGCAGGCACAATTCATTCCCGGTGGCATGGTCGCCGCGAAAACCGGGGTCGCTTGCGAGGGAAAAAAGAGGGCTACCACGAAAAGAAAGACAGGGAACGCGGCGAATCGTGTATGCATATTTTTGTGATGAAACGTCCTATTGGGAAACGATGAGAAGAAATGCCACTCGGAAAATCGGTATCAATAGGTTGCCGATGAACTGCCGGTCGCGAGCTGCTGAACGGTGTAGACGACCACGTACCCGAGGAGTGCGACCGCGACACCGATGATGGCATATTTGATATTCCCCTTCGCCGCCTCGGTATTCTTCTCTTCGCCACCCGCCATGAGATACTGGAATCCTGCCACCACGAACATGATCATGGCGATCAGGCCGAGTATGCCGAGGAGCCAATTCATGACATTGACAATCACCTGTCCTGCCGAGGTCTCCGGCAAGCCGGTCGACGAACCCGATGGGACGCAGACCCCGCCCATCAGCGTGCCGTCCGTACAGCTCGCCACGGCAAGCACGACGCGTGGCACGATGACCGACACGACGAGTGCCGTGAGTGACGTCGCACGGATACCGACGTTTCGCAATACTCCGAGAGGATGGTTCTTCATAGTTTTTTGTCTTCAGTCGCATCGGCGGATGAAACTTTTTTTCTTGCCGATGGAATTCGAACGTCTTCCCCTTCATCATACCGCACAGACAAAAAAAGACAACCCCGCGCCGTGCGGGGTTGCCTGACTGTTTCCCGACATACCGAACAGGAATCAGAAGCTGCCGTTGACTTTAGCACTTCCAAGAAGTCCAACTACCGTATTGATCACGACATAGCCGATGAGTGCCACCACGACCGCGACGATGGCGTACGTCATCATGCTCTTCGCCTTCTCGGTCTTCCCCTCGTCGCCGGCGGCGGTCAGATAGAGGATGCCCGCTATGACGAAAGAAATGATCGCGCCGATGCCGAGGATTCCCAGCACCCAGTTCATGACGGTGGTCAAAATCGTACCGATCGTATCCTGGGTCATACCACCAGAAGTCGCCACGGAACTGTACGAGCCCGGACCTCCGGGAACGGTCCCGAAACCGGTTCCCTGTGCGAAAACCGATACCGGCGCCGAAAGCGTCGCGGCGAGAACGCCGTACCCGATGTGTTTCATTGATTTCATGCGTTCACCTCCTTTCTGTTTTGTGATTGTTTCGACACGCTCATCATACCATACCTGCCACCGTACGGACAATGATCAGTGCCGCAACGATCACTGCCACGCCGACGATCGAATAGATCAGAGCCTGCTTCGCCTGCCTCATACCTGTCTCGTTCCCCTGAGCCATGACGTAAAGCAGCCCGGACACCACGAGCGAGACCATCGCCAACACGCCCGCCGCGCCAAGAACGAACGAGAGCGTGTCCGAAAGGATCTTGGAAATCGGAACAGCGTCCTCAATCACGCCCGCGGCATGGGCGACCTTCATGAGAGCGGGAAAATCATGCATACGATTAATTTCCGGTGGCTTTCCTTTGGAGCGGTGCAATCTGGTTCATCGCCAAGGAAAGCGCCTGTTCGACGGTCGCTTCTCCGCGGTTCACCGACTCGATCGCGTCCGCAAGAATACCTTCCATGGCTTCCGTATCGCCGACACGCCAATCCTTGGCAATCAGGTTCCCGGCCGCGAACGGCGCAAGCCATGCATCGGCTTTCTGTGCCTCGATAAGATCGCGACGAGCCGCAGGCTGGCGGGACTTCTCAAGGAATATCTTTGTAGGGTCGTCCGCGATCGAGACCTCGCTCACGCTCGTCGTGGCAAGCGCGTTCCGAAGCGTTATCTTGTTCCCGGGATGCGGGAACGCGAGGTAGTGCAGGAATTGCCACGTCTCATGCGTTCGGATACCGTCGTACGTATCCGTCGAAAGAGCGGACTTCTTGCCACCGGTGTCCGGTTCGTTCTTGTGTTTCGCCACGACCAGCACCCAATAGTTCGCATAATTCGACGGCGCGGCTCCGGCTATCTGCGGGAGCGGTGCCACGCCGAAGTTAAGCTTGGCGTTCTTCTTTTTTATCGCGTCGATCTGCCACGAATAATTGACCATCATCGCGAGATTCCCCTCGTAGAACGCGTCGACGGAATAGTGCTGGTTCGCGTTCCAGGAATACTGGCTGCTTCCAAGCTTGGCAAATCCGGAATAGTACGCGAGTGCCTTCCATGCCGGTGGCGAAGATAGGTTCACCTCGTCGGAAAATCCGTTGGCCGCGGGGGTCATGCCGTACTGGGTCGCGAGCGCGAGCAGGACATCCGTTGAACGATTGATGTTCTTCGCGGTCCCGAGCGCGATAGCCGACTGTCGTATGTTCCCGCTATTGTCTATGGAGTCGAGCAGTTTCGCATCGGCGGCGACATCGTCCCAGGTCGAGGGTGGTGACGCGATGCCGGCCGCATTGAACAGGTCCTTGTTATAATAGAGCGCGAGCGAATCGACCGACATCGGGATGCCATAGATCTTTCCATCGGAAACGAGGTCGTTCGCTGCCACATCCACAAAGGCATCGCGAAATTCGCGCTCGGAAATCTCGTAGGCGGGTGCGGGGGCGATAAGGTTCTTGAAAAGGGGCAACCAGGAACTCCTGATAAGGAACGCATCCGGGCCGTTCCCTTCGGCAAATGCGCTTAGCAGGTCCGCCCGATAGGTTTCGGCGGTCACCTTCCGATAGATAACGGAACCGACATGAGACTTGGCATATTTTTGCTGATAGTCGTTCATGATCGGCTGGTACGAATCGGAGTCGTCGAGGCTCCCCCAGATTTCCAGATTGACCTTGTACGAAGGTGGCGCGACCGTCCCGCAACCCGAAAGAAGGAACGCCGAAGCGAAGATCGGGAGCGTAGAAGCGATGCGGAGCAGGGTGATGGATTTCTTCATAGGTCATTTGGTCACAAGGAACGCGTAATGGAACGCTCCGACAGGCAATTCATGCGTTTCGGAAAAGCCCGCCGAAGCGAGCAACCCCCGAAGCTCGTCCGGAGCGACGCGGTCATCCTCGTCCGGACCGATATTGCCGATCGAGATCGGGCCCCATTCCATGACGATCGCATGTCCGCCGGGACGGATGATCCGCGCGATCTCCGCGATCATGATGCCCCGCTTCTCATTTTGAAAGAGGACGTCTTTCGCGATGACCCAATCGACGCTTGCCGGGGCGAGGCCGGATCCGCCCGGCTTCTCGAGGTTCGCGCGTTTTGTCACGATATTGCGGAGCCCCTCCGACTTGATCCGGCTCTGCATGGCCTCCAAGGCCGATGGCAAGACGTCGATCGCGATCACCTTACCCTCGTCGCCCATCGCCTTGGCGAATTCGATGGAGAAATACCCGGCACCGCACCCGAAATCGACTACCGTCCCCTTCGGCTTCTCTGGCAGGGAACGGAAGACTTCCTTCGGATCGACGAACACTTTGGATTGAATCATATATTTTGGTTTCCGTTCTATTCGAGAGGACAAGTATCCATGCCACGACTCCGCCCGCCATGCCTGTAGCAAAAAAGAGTGGACAGGTTCCTATGAATATAGTACAACAAGTAAAGGCGAAATGAAAGAAGATAAAGAGATGGATACTCAAACTTCCGAAGCAAAAGGAGAAAGGGGTTTGAAATGGGAGAAAAGGGATTCCAAGCAAAAAGGGAACTAGTAGCCGTTCCATATCCCCTGTTTACCGTTTACTGTTATCTGAATCCGGTACCTGCCCGTACCCTGCCCCCCCTGCCCGCAACGTTTTGCGTAGCGATGCAAGCGGGCTTTCCGAGGGGAGCTCCCGAGTCCTCGAGCCTGCCGGCAACACTGTCGCACTGCGGGCAGGGGTGAGGGGCGCCGAAGATGCCGTTGTTAGTATCTATCTCAAATCTCATGTCGAGCTGTAAATCCGAAAATTTCGCGCGAAAACCATGAAAAATGAGGAGGGCTACTATTGTAACCTGACGATTTTTGAATGGTTTGCAGCCGAAATTTTCGGATTTCAGCCGGCAAGCGGATTTTTTGCCTTATAGAGGCGTTGAGATTTGAGATAGATACTAAGTTGTCAGTTTAAAGACGGAGAGATGACGCGGAAAGGTACGGGATGAAAGTATGGAAAAAAGTATCGACGACAAGATAAAGGAGAGATGACCGAGTGGTTGCCCGCTCGTCCCTGCGAGCGGGTCCGCTCACTCCGCTACGGCGGAGATGTAGCGGAAAGGTACCGGATAGGAGTTTGAAAGGGATTTGTCGAAAGTTGAAAATTGGAGAGATGACCGAGTGGTTGCCCGCTCGTCCCTGCGAGCGGGTCCGCTCACTCCGCTACGGCGGAGATGTAGCGGAAAGGTACCGGATAGGAGTTTGAAAGGGATTTGTCGAAAGTTGAAAATTGGAGAGATGACCGAGTGGTTGCCCGCTCGTCCCTGCGAGCGGGTCCGCTCACTCCGCTACGGCGGAGATGTAGCGGAAAGGTACCGGATAGGAGTTTGAAAGGGATTTGTCGAAAGTTGAAAATTGGAGAGATGACCGAGTGGTTGAAGGTACCGCTCTCGAAAAGCGGCAGGCCCGCAAGGGCCTCGAGGGTTCGAATCCCTCTCTCTCCTCACTGAAAGAAAATCAGGACCCCTGAATGGGGTCTTTTGATTTTTGTGTGTTGTGTTAATGGATGGATTCGAAATTGCAGGCATCTCAGGAAATCCGGCATTTCATTTGTCGCATAGCGTCTGTCTTTCCACCGAAATGGATTGCGTGTCAAAGGTACGGATGATACAGTAAGGATGTTTTCGGATAATTCGGAAGATACCGAACAATACCATTCGAAAAATCAGACAGACAAACGCTCTCATATGAGGATATCTTTGGAAAGTATTTTCTATCGTGTCATCCTTCCTTTCATGTTTTTTGAGGGATTTCTCCTGAGAATCGGCAACCTCAGAAAAGGTTTCTGGATCGACGAGTATCTCACCATCGAAACCGCACAGAAACTGACGTTTTTCAATCATACTGACACGGTCGGTCTCAACCCTTATTACGTCGGACTCCGTCTGGTCGCATACCTCTTCGGGACCGACGAGACCGCCGTACGGATCATTTCCGTCCTGTTCGGTTTTGCGTCGACATTCATCCTTTTCCTGATCGGAAAAAAATATTTTCACGAACGCGTCGGGATCATCTCAGCCTGTATCTTTCTGCTTACTCCCTTAGGCATATCGCTCGGTCAGGAAGTACGGCCATATTCCATGCTCCTTTTTCTTTCCCTGTGCCAACTTTTTTTCTTTCTGGAAATATTGCAATCCGTCTCCGAAGGTAAACGGGTGAAAAATATCCGATTCATGCACCTCTCCGTCCTTACCCTGCTGATCCTGTTCGTCCACCTGTCATCGGTATTATTCCTCGTCTCCGAAATGGTCGTGCTTTCGTTCATAATAATCATCGAAAAACGGTGGCCGACGGATGTCTTCAAATATTATCTCGCTTGTTTGTTCCCGATGTTCGCGTTCTTCGCCTGGTTCTATCGTGACATCCTTACAAAACTCGGATTTATCGTTTCGGACCGGAATTACATTACCGTCTATTCAAACAGCGGACGCTCTTTCGCCGATGTGATCGTTTTCATCCAGAATATCTCAACGGGACTCATCCCGGAGAAGCCAAAGGAGAGCCTGCTGGTATTCCTCCTTGCGCTCATTCTGATCGGAGCATCCATCGGCATTCGCCATTCTTTCATACGACGCGCCACGATCGTAACCGCCCTCTTTGGAATATCGATTCTCCGGATCTGCATCGGGCTGTCGATGCATGACTTCATTCCGAGACACGCGTTCATATTGACCCCTCTTTTTTCACTCTTTCTCGGAATATCCCTCTACAACCTTTCAAAAGTTCGCAGGGTTCCAAAGGTGGTCATTTTTTGCGTGTACGGATTCTTCCTTCTGTCCCTCGCATATCTTTCCTTGATTTCGCAGAAATCCGAGAAAACCGATCCGGGGAGACAATGGGGGTCGGTCGCCGATTTCGTCGAACGAAACGCCGGACCGGAAAAAGCGGTCGTCGTGGCAGTCCCCTATCTGAAAGGGATATTCACCCATTATTATCATGGAACGACTCCGATCATCACTATGGATGATTACAAGGAAAAATCACGAAATACCCTCATAGAGAACAATGAAATCGGTGTCTCGTTCATAAATCAAGAGCTGACCGATGAGTTGATCGGCAAGAGTATCGGGTTTCGAGAAATTCTGGTCGTCAAAGACGTTATCGCCTTAGATTTGAGCGATGTGGACAAACGCTTCGATACGGCTTTAGCGAGTCGTTTCATCCGGATCGATACAACCTGTTTCCCGGCTTCAGCGAAAATCCTGTGCGTCGAACGCTATCGAAGAGCCGACTGAGAGCCTATCCGTTAGGGTCTCCGTCACGAGCCGTACGATCTTCGAGCGGAAAGGCGGGTAACCCGCGGAGCCCTATCTGCAGAGAGGGCGACAGGGGGTACGTGTGTGTACGCCGAAGATCGTAGGCGCAGTAGGTATGTTCCTAACGGATAGGCTCTCAGTAGATGATAACAAGCCTCCCCGAGTCAATCGATTCGCGATCCATCTTGTCACTCCGGTTTCATTCCGATATCGTGATTGTCTGCGTCGAGAGGCTCCGGGAGCATTCCATGGTATCATCAGTGGGATAGGAATACCGGTAACCGGATATCGGAACAAGACAAAAAATCATATACCGAACGGCAAAAAACCACAGACAGAACCTATGTCGAAACGAACACAGACGGTCATCCTCGGCGCCGGTCCGGCGGGATTATCGGCCGCGTACGAAATGAATGGGAGCGGCAGCGACATAGTCGTACTCGAGGCGGACCGATCGGTCGGAGGCATCAGCAAGACCGTCTCCTTCAAAGGATGCCTTTTCGACCTCGGTGGACACCGATTCCATACCGATATTTCCGAAGTTTCACGGCTCTGGGAAAGCCTTCTGGGCGACGACTTCCTGACCCGACCGAGACTTTCCAGGATCCGCTATCGGGGGAAATTTTTCGATTATCCGCTCACGCCGATGAATGCCGTCTTCGGACTCGGCATGATCGATTCCATCGGTATCCTTTGGAGTTATCTGGCCGCCCGCATGTTCCCCTCCAAGGAAGAGAGGACGTTTGAACAATGGGTATCGAACCGTTTCGGGAAACGACTGTTCGAAATTTTTTTCAAGTCCTACACGGAAAAGGTCTGGGGAATCCCCTGCGATGAACTCAGTGCCGAATGGGCCGCACAAAGAATCGACGGTCTTTCCTTGTCCGTCGCGATCCGACAAGCCCTGTTCCCGGAACGAAACGGCAAAGTAAAGACGTTGATCGACGAATTCCGTTACCCGAAACTCGGACCAGGCATGCTCTACGACGAGATGATGCGCCGCATACGCGAGCGTGGTGGACAAATCGAGACCGGTACGCGCGTCACGGGATTGTATGCCGACGGCAACAGGATTCACAGCGTTCTCACGGAAGACGCGGATGGGAACGGCGCCGAGTATCCGGCAGACTTCCTCATCTCAAGCATGCCGATCGACGAACTCGTGCGAATGATCCGTCCGGAGGCGCCCGAACACGTGCTTCGAGCCGCGAATGGTCTGAGATACCGGAGCCTCGTCTCGGTAAATCTTATTCTTGACCGGGCGGACCTGTTTCCGGATAACTGGATATACGTTCACACGCCTGAAGTGAGATTGGGCCGCGTTCAGAACTTCGGTAATTGGAGCCCCTTCATGGTCGACCACGACGGGCAAAGCGCGCTCGGCCTCGAATATTTCTGCGACGAAGGAGACACCTTCTGGAATATGAGCGACACAGCACTCATCGCACTCGGACTCGAAGAGCTGGAAATGATCGGTCTCGCGAAGCGCGAGGATTTCGTCGATGGTTTCGTGAAACGGACGGCGAAGGCATATCCGGTCTACCGTGGCGCGTACCGGGAATATATCGCGATCATAAAGGACTATCTCGACGGCTTTCCGAACCTGCAGACGATCGGAAGAAACGGAATGTTCCGCTATAACAATATGGATCATTCGGTCCTGACGGGCCTGCTCGCGGCGCGCAATATACCGAAACAAAAAAACGATCCCTGGGATGCGGGTGACCACGACACGAAAGGGGTATGATCATACGAAACGGAAAACTGAAACGATTGTCACGATTCTTCCTTCCCGCCTGGATGCTATTCTTCTTCGTTCTCCATGCCAAGAATACGTTCCGGTTCGACAATGAACGGACGGCGCTCTCCTTTTTCGCCGCCATAGCGATGACCATCGTCTTAAGTGGCATCGTTTTCTTCGCTTACAGACTGTTCATTACCAGAAACGAAAAGGGCGCCTTGTCCGTAGGAATCCCTTCCCTTCTCGTGATTACCGTCTTTACGCTCTTCTTCCTGCTCGATATCGGCCACATCACATCCATGGATAAGAAAGGACTCACTGATTTGCCTGGTTTTTTCCTTTCCTTCCTTGATTCGGTTTCTGTCGTCTCCATATTCCTGGCATCCGCGTTTGTCGTCGGAAACACTCTTTTAGAGCGTTTCTCTTCTCGGCTCTTCGGAAAGAGCGAGGCTCTCACGGTATCCGTAGCTCTCGGAATCGGTGTGTGGGGATATTTCATATTTCTTCTCGATGTGCTCGGCATCGCATATCCCTGGGTCGCCTGCCTGTTCGCGATAGGAGCCATCATCATACGGTGGAAAAAACTTGTGAAGCTAGGCGTTTCCCTCTCGGAAAAGAAGATGCGCGTTCCCTCACAAATCCGACTCGAGGATGCGGCGTTCGTGATCATCATCGCACTTGCGCTCCTGTGTTTCGTATTGTCGTATTCCAGCCTCGCCGTCGGCGGATGGGACACCTTTCACCAATACCTCACCTTCCCCGACGCGTATGCGCGGCATCACTCCCTGGTTCCATTCCCGTTTCATCCCCATTGGGGATTCCCTCAGCTTTCGGAAATGATCTTCCAAGCAGGACTCCTTCTCGGCGAGACACGGACACCGTTCCTTCTCAATTGTGCCTTCATCGTTCTCGGCGCGATCGGATTCGGCACCGTGGCGAAAAGCATCGCCGGAAAGGCGTATGTCTGGCCATTGGCAACCCTCGCATCGGTACCTTTGTTGCTGCGGTTCGCGGCCGGATACCTGAAGGTGGAATCGGCGCTGTTCCTGTACGTCGTAGCGCTTTTCATCGTCTTGAAAAAGATTTTTGAAAACCGCACTTCGAAAGATCGGAAAAATGGACTCTGGATACTTGTCGGCATCATATTCGGATTACTGTTGTCAGTGAAATACACTTCCGTCATCTTCGTCGCGGCACTCTTCGTATCCCTTGTTCTCTTCCGAAAAACGTTCGGGTTCGACTGGCATAAAGCCGTCCTTGTCTCTGCCATTTCGCTCTTCATCTTCTCCCCGTGGCTCATAAAAGACCAGATTTACTACGGAAACCCGTTGTATCCGTTATTCCCGGGAAAGGATTTCGTCTCCGCACAGCTGCGTATGAGCTGCCAACCGTATTTCGTACAGGGCAGCAATGAGGATATATTTCTTACGCTCCACCCGGAACAGTACCGAAAGGATGCCATAACACTCTCGCGCATCCATATCACCCTGCTTCCGTTCATACAAGGTAACGGCTCCGATGTAACGGGGGTCGGTCCGTTCTTCATTATCTTCCTGCCCCCGCTCATTTGGCTGCTCCGTAAGACCAAGGATCCCTATCCGCGGTTTCTTCTCTCTTTCTCTGCAATATTTTTCGCGCTCGGCGCCTGTTTCTTCATGGGACAAACCTGGTATCTCCTCCCGATGACCGTCCCCTTCCTCTTAGCACTCGCGTATGTCTGGAAGGAATGGGAGGGCACGAGATCATCCGTTCTGGCCCGATATCTCGTATTCGCCTGGATATTCTTCGTCCTCGCAATAAATGCATTCGCATCCGGAAATTCCGAGTTGACAAGCTATGCCCGGAACGAAACATCCATGGGAGAACTCCTCGAATCGATTGGGAGATATTGCGGCAACTTCCGCCGATACGATGCCTATGCGATGTGGCAAGATATCAACCGGCTCATCCGCGAGCGTGATGCATCCGACACGCTGGTGTACGGTTTCATGGACCCGCAGGGATATTTCATCGATGATTCGTTCCGTCATTTTATTCCCGATTTTTTCGGATACCTCTCTACCTGCCTATCGGAAAACGGTGGCATAGCGGACGGGATGCAAAAACTCGGCGTGACGCATGTCCTGTTCGATTCGGAACCGCCTGCCGGATGTGTCCAAAGCGACGTATTCCTGACCTGCCGGGCCTACTACGGTTTTCAGGACTATATCTCGACGCATGGAACGCTCATAAAAAAAGAAGGGGCGTTTGAGCTGTATTCGGTCGAATAGGCACCTCTTTCTTTTCTGATTCTTCTTCCCACCAAGATATTTTCATGCTATACTGAACAAGTAATTGGCTACTTAAAGCTAAAATAAACCATAAGATAGACCCTATGTCACAGAAGAAAATCGCGGAGTTGTTCGATTTCACGGGAAAGACGGTGGTAGTGACCGGTGGCGCCAACGGCATCGGGTACGGCATCGCACGTCGGTTCGCCGAGGCGGGTGCGAACGTGGTCATCTCGGACATCAACGAAGCAGCGGGCGTCGCCAAGGCTGAAGCGCTCGGTGCGGAGTTCGGAGGGAAGGCCATCTTCGTGAAGACCGATGTCTCGGCGGAGGCGGACATTGAGGCGCTCGTCGCGAAGACGAAGGAGGCCTTCGGAAGCCTCGACGTGATGGTGAACAACGCGGGCATCTTCCCGACCGCGCCGGTCCTCGACATGGAAGTCGGTTTCTGGGACAAGGTACAGGCCGTGAACGGCCGTGGCGTGTTCCTCGGTTGCCGTGAGGCCGCCAAGGCGATGATCGAACAAGGAAACGGGACCATCATCAATGTCGCCTCGATCGATGCGCTGCATCCGAGCATGGTCGGACTCGCGGCCTATGACAACTCCAAGCACGGCGTCTGGGGCTTTACCAAGAACCTCGCACTCGAACTCGCCCCGCACAAGATCCGCGTGAACGCGATCGCTCCCGGAGGCGTGGCGACCGAAGGCGTCGCGGCCATGAGCGCGGGCGGTGCGACCGTATCCGATGAACAGATGAAGGCATTCCTCAACGCTATCCCGATGGGTCGTTATGCGGACCCCGACGAGATGGCGACCATCGCCCTCTTCCTCGCGAGCGACGCGGCCAGCTACCTGACCGGATCGATGATCGTCGCCGACGGCGGTTCGCTCATCGCGTAAGGCCGGACCGAAAGCATACGAAACCACCACACTCTTCGCGAAGGGCGTGGTGGTTTTCTTTTATACTACAAAAGTTTCCTACGCCTCCTTCGGCTCGATGCCGAGATGCTTGAGCGCGTCTTCGGTCTTCGGGAAGATCATACCCGCCTTGTCGAGGCGGTCGTACCCGTCAATCCCTTCCTTAAGGATATCAAGGACGTTCGCGTCGATGCTCGAGAGGATAACTTTCTGCCCACGGCCTTCGATGACGGAGATGATCTCATTGAGCGCCTCGACGCCATCGAGGTCGATAAAGAACACTTCGCGCAACCGTAAAATGATGTATTTGTACTGCGAAAGCCCGGTCTCGAACCGGCTGATATGGGCGCGGCTGTTGAAATACACGAGCCGACCACGGAACGAGTACAGGAGGACATCCGGATTCTCCTCGATTTCCTTCCCCTTCCCATCCTTGGAGCCGTCCGTGTCCGAAAGGTCAGAGCGGTTCGGACGCATATCGTAGTGGCCGTGAGACATCTTGTCGACGGAGATGAGGAGCGACAGCACGACGCCGAGCAGTATGCCGGTGATCGGATCCTCGACGACCGTCACGACCGCGACGATCATCGAAATACCGAAGATGGTCTTGTCGAAACGGTAGAAGCGGAAGAAGTGCTCCGTCTCCACCATCTGGATCGCGACGAAGACGAGGATGGCCGCGATGACCGCCATCGGGATGAACTGGAAGTAGCGCAAGAGAAAGAGCGAGATGATCGCGACGGAAACCGAGTTGATGATGGCGGACGTCTTGTGTTCCGCCCCGGTCTTCACATTAAGCGAGGTACGCGCCAGGGCGGCGGTCGCCGGCATCCCCCCGAAAAGTCCCGAAACGACGTTCGCGAGGCCGAGGCCAAGCATCTCCTTGCGCTCGTCGTGCTTCGTCTTTGTCATACCGTCGGCAATCTTGGCCGAGAGCATCGTCTCGAGGATCGCGATGAGAGCGATGACCAGACCCGACCGTAGCAAAGTTGCCGAGTAGAAGAAATGCGGGAGCGAGAAGAGTTGGAAGTTCATGTCGCCATACTTCATGCCGAGTGTCTCAAGCGAAAGCGGAATGGCATGCGTCTGTCCGAGATACCCGAGCGCGATACCGACCGGCGCGAGAAAGATGGCGCCCGGCAGCTTTGGCACGAATTTCTTGAAGGCGATGAGCCCGGCGAGAAAAATAAGAAATATCGTGAATGCGGGAAAGGAAATCTCGGGAATATGCCGGAATGACTCAAGGAGGTTTTCGGAGAACTTCTCATGTGATGGCAGCCCCTTCAGGCCGAGGGCGAAGTTGAATTCGTTGAGGCCGATGATGAACGCGACGCCAAGCGTGAACCCGTGAATGACACTCGACGGGACCAGGATGAGGTATCGCTCGAGTCGGAAGAAATACGCCGCCAGGATGGCGACGCCGGCCACGATAGCCAGCATCGGCACGCTCCCGATCCCCTGCGTGAAGACGAAGGTCGCGATAATGCCGGAGAGCGCCCCGGTCGGCCCGACGATATTGAAGCTGCTGCCCCCGAAGATTGCCGCGATCAGCCCCGCCCAAACAGCGGTCACGATACCGATGAGTGGCGTCACGCCGGACGCGACCGCAAGCGACACGGAGAGCGGGATGGAAATGAGCGATACCGTCAGCCCTGATTTGAGGTTCCGTTTGATATTCTCGGTCAGCATATTTCTTTACATTATGCGCCATAGAGGCACTTCGGATAATTCCTGATATCAAGGACAAAATAAAAAGACCTTCGACGCCGGCACCCTTCACGGAGGAAGGCACGGCTGGTCCCGAACGGTCTTTGACCTTCAAACAACTCTGCTTTCTTTTTTCCCGTACTTGGGAAGCGGAAGTCAATGTGCTCTAGGATATCACATGTTTAAAAGAGGGTAAAGCGCCTTGTCAACGGCGTCAACGGGAAATAGAAATGTCCCCTCAGGCAATATATACCAACAGTATGACGGACTCCCTACTCATACCGAAACAACTTGATGTGTTCTCTATTGCTATCGAAGGCGTTCAACTCCTAATTGGGAGTTGAACTCCTGAACGTAACAGTGATTCGGTTAATCCCGTATCACATCAAACTGCGAGAGGATCATCGAATTGACTCCATACGTATTCATCCGAAAAATTACCCGATATGATGCGACCGTAGGGGGGCGCGAAATGACGGTCGTCATTTCGCGCCACCCCTCTCGTGATAGGTGTTGATTGATATATCAAGACCTTTTCAGTATCAGAGTACGTACTCTGATACTGCGTGATACTCCGATGGGATATTGGTGCTTGACAACGAAATCGCACGGGAGTAAAAAGGCAAAGTCGTTCATTACAAAAAACAAAAACCCCGAAGAACAATGGCGCCACTCATTATCCCCATACCACGGGCCATCGAGCCCGTGATGTCCAAGAATTTCGCGCAATGGAGCAAGTCCGTGCGAAACGGAGACCACGAAGCCGTCGCTCAACTCTATGCCGAAGAAGCAACCTTTCATCCGACTCTGTCTGATCAGTTCGTACGAGGAAGAAAAGACATCGCGGAGTATTTCGAATACTTCCTCAAGTTTCAACCGGTCCCGTCGATAGTCGAGGAAGCGGTTCAGAGCATCGGAGAGGCAAAACTTTATCTCCACACGGGAATCTATCGTTTTGATTTTAGAGAAGCCTCGCATCATCTGATAGCACGATTCTCGTTCCTACACGAATGGGATGGCCGATCATGGACTATCACACATCATCATTCCTCCTCAACGCCGCCATTGGCAAAATCCTGAAGGAACCGAACGAAAGGGCTTTCCGAAACACATACGGAAAGCCCTTTATCAATCTGTATCAATAAAGGAAGAAGACTCTCTCTCCTTCCTTTTTTCTTCCTCTTTTTCCTTTACATGACACTGTTTCCGTGTTAGGCTAGGATTGTTTCATTCCCCCTATGGAAGGATTGTTTTCAACATCGTACGGAATGTGGGTCACGCTCGTCGCCATCGGCCTCGGACTTCTTAGTCTTGTGGCGACCGCCACGCTTTTTTTCCGCTTCAAAAAGCTCAAAAAGAGTCTTTCGGCGGTCCTTTCCGGAGCATCCGGCGCCGATCTCGAAGGAATCATCCTGAAACAGAAGGAAGGACTCGACGCGGCCGACGAGGAAATCCGCAAGCTCTATGGCATCGCCGAGCAGCTCTACCGGCTCGGACAAGAAAGCATCCATAAGACCGAGCTCCTGCGGTTCAACCCGTTCAAAGAGACCGGCGGAAATCAAAGCTTCGCGGTCGCACTCCTCAACGGGAAAAACACCGGATTCGTCATCTCGTCGATCCACACCCGCGAAGGGACGCGCGTCTATGCCAAGCCGATCGAGAACGGGGCCGAAGTAAAGGAGTACCCCCTTTCGGAAGAGGAAAAACACGTTATCGGCGGGGCTATACGGAAGCAATCGGCCGCCTTCACCAAGAAAACGACAGGAAAGTAATCGACCTTATAAGAATCATCATGAACGAGACACCGCAAGACGAGACGTCACAGCCACAACCGCAGGTATTCATCCCGGCGACTATTACCGTGAAGGAGTTTTCCGAGCGGTTGGATTTGCCGGTCGGGCGCGTCATCACCGAGCTCATGAAGAACGGCATCCTCGCGACCATCAACGAGGAGATCGACTTCGAAACCGCAAGCGTCATCGGTTCCGATCTCGGATTCGAGGCGGTCCCGGCCGAAGAAACCGGCTCCGAGGAAAAACCGCTCGACCTCGAAGGCCTACTCGCACTCTGTGCCAAGGAAAAAGAGAGTGACAAGAAACTCCCCTCACGCGCACCGATCGTAACCATCCTCGGCCACGTCGACCACGGCAAGACGACCCTCCTCGACACGCTCCGCAAGGCAAGCGTCGCCTCGGGCGAAGCCGGTGGCATCACGCAGCATCTCGGCACCTATCAGGTCCGAAAGCGCGGTAAAATCATCACCTTCATCGATACCCCGGGGCACGAGGCGTTTTCCGCGATGCGCAAACGCGGCGTCTCCATCGCGGACATCGCCATCCTTGTGGTCGCCGCCGACGACGGCATCCAGAAGCAGACCAAGGAAGTCATCACCTATCTCAAAGAGCGCGGGCTCCCCGTCATCGTGGCCATCAACAAGATCGACAAGCCCGACGCGAACATCAATCGCGTCAAACAGGAGCTTGCCGAGAATGACATCCTTATCGAGGAATACGGCGGGAAGATCCTTTGTTCCGAAATCAGCGCCAAACAGAATATCGGCATCGACTCGCTGCTCGAGAACATCATCCTCCTGACCGACGTCGAGGAATTCGTCGCCGACGCCAAGCGCGACGGCCTCGCCGTGGTCCTCGAAGCGCACCTCGACAAGCAAAAAGGACCGGTCGCGACCGTCCTCGTCCGCACCGGAACGCTCAAGGTCGGCCAGGACATCATCGCCGGGTCCGCCTTCGGACGCATCCGCCGCATGGAAGACTACACCGGCAAAGGCATCGAGACCGCAGGGCCGTCGGTACCGGCCATCGTGTACGGTTTCCACGATGCCCCGCAGACGAACGACGTCGTCTCGGTAGCGAGCGGCAAGTCCGCGGCGCGCGCCCGTTCCCAGGCGGTCGTCACGGCAAAGGGATTCAAGGCCAAATCCGAGGGCGAAGACGAACGGAAGAAACTTTCCTACATCCTCAAGGCAGACGTCCAGGGATCGCTCGAAGCTATCGGCCAGATCCTGGGAACCATCGTGTCCGACGAGGTCACGCTTGAAGAAATTTCGTCCGATGTGGGCGCGGTCACCGAGTCCGACGTGAAAATGGCGGCCGGTGCCGACGCGGTCATCTTCGCCTTCAATGTGGAGCCGACTCCGGTCGCCAAGCGGCTTGCCGAGAAGAACGCTGTTTCCATCGAGACCTTCAATATCATCTATAAGCTCGTCGACCGGGCGAAGGAACGGCTTGCCGACCTACTCCCGCCCGAGACCGTCCGGACAGACTTCGGTCTCCTCTCCGTGCTCGCGGTCTTCAAGACCGGCAAGCGCGACCAAATTATCGGTGGCCGCGTGAGCGAGGGAAAGATCCTTCGGAATTCACTCATCGAGATCCGTCGTGGTGGCGAGGGTATCGGCCAAGGAAAACTCCTCAACCTCCAGCAAAACAAGCAGAATGTCGACGAAGTCGGCCAGGGAAACGAATGTGGACTCGTCTTCGAGGGTGGCGAGAAGGTCCAGACCGGCGACACGCTCGCCTGTTACAAAGAGGAGACCCGCCGCCGTACGCTTTGATCGCCATCGCATCAGGATTTTTCGGAATCCGAAACGATCAGCTTCAATCCGATACATTTTTCGTTCCTGTTATAAATTGTTAGTCGTTAGTTGTAAGTATCTATCTCAAATCTCATGTCGAGCTGTAAATCCGAAAATTTCGATAGGAGCGCCAACCAGAGGTTGGTCACCCTCTGGGTGAAAAACCATGAAAAAGGAGAGAAGGCTACTCTCGTAACCTGACGATTTTTGAATGGTTTGTCCGCCCGCGACGATCGCTTGGCGAGACGGTCGGGGCAGCCGAAATTTTCGGATTTCAGCCGGCAAGCGGATTTTTTGCCTTATATAGGCGTTGAGATTTGAGATAGATACTAAGTTCTCCTATGGACTATTCCGCTCTTCCCGTTCCCGTACTCTCCGTACTCGACGCCCTGAAGGCGAACGGGTATCAGGGGCACATCGTCGGTGGCTGTGTCCGAGACCTGTTTCTCGGACGCGAACCGAAGGATTGGGACATCACGACCGATGCGAAACCGGATGCGGTGCTGACCATCTTTCCGGAAAGTTTCTATGAGAACGATTTCGGGACGGTCGGCGTCAAGGTCGGGCCGTTTCACAAGAACGGGCGTCCGGACCGCGAACACGACGTGATCGAGGTCACGACATACCGGACGGAATCATCCTATTCCGACAAGAGACGGCCCGATCAGGTCGCCTTCGTCACCTCGCTCACGGAAGACCTCTCGCGACGCGACTTCACCATGAATGCCATCGCTCTCGAAGTCGTGGAAGCGGATCCACCGATTTCCACCGCTCGGACGATCGACATCGTCGACCCGTTTCACGGACAAGACGACATCCGGAATCGGCTCATCCGAACCGTTGGAAATCCGGAACAGCGCTTCGGCGAGGATGCACTGCGTATGATACGCGCCGTACGACTCTATGCCGAACTCCGCGAAACAACTCCTGGAACAGTTGCGGGCTGGAAGATTGACACGGCGACAATGGATGCGGCAAAAAAACACGCCGGGCTCCTCGCGCATGTCTCCCGGGAACGTGTCCGGGACGAATTCTCGAAGATTATTCTTTCCGACAGCCCGAGTGAGGGCGTAGAGCTGCTCCGGACGACCGGCTTGCTCTCCGATATCATCCCCGAACTCGAAGAGGGTGTCGGGGTCGGCCAGAATCTGCATCATACCTTCACCGTCTACGAGCACAATCTCCGTGCCCTGGAACACTGCCCCTCACAGAAGCTCGAGGTCCGGCTCGCCGCGCTCTTGCACGATATCGGCAAGCCGAAGACGAAGCGTGGGAATGGCTACCGTTCGACTTTCTATAATCACGACCACGTCGGCGCACGCATGGCGAGGGCTATCCTCGTCCGGCTCCGCTATCCCGTCTCGGTCATCGACCAGGTCACGATGCTCGTGGACAATCACCTCTTCTACTACAATGTCGGCGAGGTGACCGAAGCGTCGGTACGCCGGCTCATCCGCCGGGTCGGCCTCGAGAATATGCAGGACCTTATGGATGTCCGGATCGCGGACCGACTCGGCTCCGGGGTCCCGAAGGCGAAGCCGTACAAGCTCCGTCACCTCGAATACATGATCGACAAGGTCTCGAAGGATCCGGTTTCCGTGAAAATGCTTGCCCTAAACGGTTCAGATCTCATGAGAGAACTCTCGATGGAGGCCGGGCCACGAATCGGTGCCGTCCTCGATGTTCTTCTTTCCGAAGTCATCGAGAATCCGTTGCTCAATACCCGCGAGACATTACTTGCCCGAGCGAAAGATCTTTCTGAAGAAGACCTCGCAACGCTCCGCGACCGGGCGAAAGATGTCATCGAGGAAAAGCGTGAGCGGGACGACAAGGGAATAAAAAATCGGCATAAGGTGGCGTAGGAGCGATAGCCGAAAGCATCAAGTCAAAAGGCGGAAAGTCTCTAAGTATCTATCTCAAATCTTTCTCCCTTCCCACTCTTCCCAATAAAACCCGTACGAAAGCCAAAACCATCATCTGCAGGCTGGTGTTCAGCGTCCGTTCACAGTTTTTCCAAAGTCTTCGGCA
>Ga0194037_1000684_pt1 | contig 26140 bp, 18 predicted proteins | sample JunL306m_MetaG_FD_148653 | JGI IMG/M metagenome (GOLD analysis project Ga0194037, IMG submission 148653) | Anoxic zone freshwater microbial communities from boreal shield lake in IISD Experimental Lakes Area, Ontario, Canada - Jun2016-L304-6m | ecosystem: Environmental > Aquatic > Freshwater >...
GCCGGTTCCTCCGAATTTTCTGCTGATGGAGCCGTCCTCCTGGGTAAACGGCAGGAAAACAGACTCAAGACCGTCTGATGAGATACCAATTCCGGTGTCCCGTACCGCTATCTGGATAAGCACGTTATTTTCGTGCTGCTCCAAAAGTTGAATTGACAGTGTCACGCTCCCCTGCTGCGTGAACTTGATCGCGTTCCCCAGCAGGTTGAGCAGAATCTGTTTGACCCGCAGCTGGTCGCCTACCACGAGATAAGGGATCTCTGTGGCTAAAGCCAGTTTCAGGTCAAGTTTCTTGTCAAATGCGGCGGTTTTTTGCATCAGGATGACATCGTTGATACAGTTATGCAGGCTGAATTCTGCACATTCGACGGTTATTTTTCCCGCTTCGATCTTTGAAAGGTCAAGGATGTCGCTTATCAGGGACAACAGGTTTGTACCGGACCGTTTGAGGGCGGTCACATACAAGCGCTGTTCCGTGGTCAGTTCGGTCATTTCCAGAAGCTGGGTCATGCCGAGCACACCGTTCATCGGGGTGCGGATCTCGTGGCTCATGTTGGCCAGAAACTGGCTCTTGGCGGTGTTGGCGGATTCGGCGGCGTCTTTGGCAACCTGCAATTGCTGCTTGATAACTTCGTATTCATCAATCTGATTCCTCAGCATCTCTTCTGTCGCCTGTAGCTCATCATTTTGTTCGTGGAGTTCTTCTTTACTTGCCTGCAGCTCAGCTTCCGTCTGCTTGCGCTCGGTTATGTCCTGATGTGTGCCAAACATCCATAATGGTTTCCCGTCATCACTCCTCGAAGTAACCTTACCCCTGGTCAGAGCCCAGACCCACTGCTCGTTTTTATGTTTCATCCGGACTTCGCATTCGTAAAATTCCAACTCTCCTCGATAATGCTTTTCCAGCAATCCGTCACTTTTCTGTAAATCATCCTGGTGGATATATTTCTTCCAGGTTTCAATGGAAACAGGTGATAGTTCATCGAGGGTATAGCCGATGGCTTCAGCCCATTGCTCGTTAAAAATGGTTTCTCCAGTTTGTATATTCCATTCCCATGTACCTACGTTTGTTCCCTCTATGATGCCTGACAAGCGTAAACGTTCATTCAATAATTCCGCCGTCCGCTCCTCCACCCGCCTCTGCAGTATCAGTGGCTGCTTGAAGAGCGCATACAACATCAGAGAGATCAATGCACTGACCAGCAGCACGAGCGTGAGTTCACCCAGGATAATCAAGGGAGAAAACCAGCCTCCCACCTGTTCAATTGACAGGGTCCAGGTGCCGTTAGGGACCTCGATGGTATGACTGATCGGAGAACCGAGTGCTGTCCCCGTTGAACGCTCAAAGACATCTCTTTCTCCGGAATCGGGATGGATGCGGGAAAGTTCGTATTGGTAACCGGAATTTACGATCTTTTGCAGGTTTGCAGATTTCATTAGTTCCGGTATGCGAACCACAACAGCGGTAAATCCCCAGAAACGATCAGTACCGTTCTCAGCAGCGATAAATACCGGCAAACGGCCAATCACCGCGCGCCCGCCCTGAACAAGCTCAAAGGGTCCAGCCAGAGTAAGTTTGCGCGTCTTCATAGCCAGAATGGCTTCCTTGTTGCGTTTCACATCTTCCAGAAGATTATGGCCGACGGCCTTTTCATTACCCGCCAGGGGGACGATGGAGGAGACAACCCCCTGCGGAGCCAGTGCAAGACTGCTGATGCCGCCGTATTGTCCAAGCATTTCGGTTGCCAGAGTTTCAAAACCATCAATATGCCCATTATTCTGGCGAATGATTGCAGCCAGGGCATACGTGACAGAGAGGGAGCGCCCAAGATGATCATGAATGTTACCGGCAACCCGCGACGTGAGATCGTCGACTGTTGTTTGCCTTTTCTGGAAGCGATATTTTTCGGAGGCAACGACAATGCTGATGCCGAGCAGTGCAGTCATGATAAAAACCGCAACTGTGGCGACCAGAATCCTTTTCCTGGTGAGCTTGTAATCGGTTGATAGAGAAAAGGATGGTTTAGTCATAACGGGCTCCTGTTAAATATAAAAAACCGGCGCACGGAAGAGGATGATTACGTTGACGATGATCTTTGATTTGATGGTGGCCATGATTTTTCTCCACTTATTTTGGTTGCGACGTTACATAGTTGACATCAGAACGATAAGTGTGCATCAGTCCCCCATTTCCAGATAAAGGCTAACCATAAAATACTCCGTGCCATATTCAAACATGAGCGCCAAAGTGTTCGGAGCGCCACCCACCGACATGACGTATTCATCTCCTGATATCATTGACGGAGTCGAGAGACGAACCTCATGACCGTCATTCACGAAGTGATGCTTGAATGAACCACCTATCATATTCACAATTTCTCCCAGTGCGTCATTCACATCATCATCATCACATTCCGTAACCTCCATCCCGAGCATCTGGCTGGTAAAGTCTATCGCCAGTCTCTTCGATGTATTGAGACCGATCATACCGTTGTAGCAGCCGGCAAATCCGACCAGGGCAGAGACGCTATCCGTGAATTTAGTTTGGACTTCTGCTGTTTGGCATGGTGAGATGTTTATCCCGACCATGGTGGTAAAGATTTCCCGAACATCGGCATCAAGTAGCTTGATAAGTTGTTCTTCCGTACTGTTAAGCTGAACAAGAATGTCCGGATTAATCATGGTGTTCCTCCTAAGAGACCTGCCTGTCGCGGTCTTTGGTTTTATCGCATTTCAAGTTACAGTTTGAAGCGTCCCACTAACCGCTGCAGGCCATGAGCCAGGGTGGAGAGCTGTGACGCTGCTGATGCAGTTTCGTGTGCACCCCGCGCGGTTTCAGAGACAACATCGGTGATCTGGTGAATGTTGCTCGAAATTTCACCGGTTACTGCAGTTTGCTCTTCTGCAGCGGTGGCGATCTGGTGCACCTGTGAGCTTACGTCGTTGATCGCTTCGACTATTTGTGATAACGCTTCTCCCGATTTTCGCGAGCTAACAATGCCTTTTTCCACATCTTTGACTCCGTTTTCCATGCCGGCTACTGCACCGCTGGTTTCCTGCTGGATTCCTTTGATCATTGCTCCGATCTCTTTGGTTGCCCTGGTTGTTCGTTCGGCCAGTGCCCTTACTTCGTCGGCGACAACCGCGAAACCCCGGCCCTGTTCTCCGGCGCGGGCGGCTTCGATCGCTGCATTCAGGGCCAGCAGATTAGTCTGGTCTGCAATGTCTTCAATAGTACCGACAATTTCTCCGATCTGATCGGAGCGCGCACCCAGATTTGCTACAGTTCGGGCCGATTCCTGAACCCGTTCGGCGATATTCTGCATCCCGACGAGCGTTTCCTGCACTACTGCAGCCCCGCCGGTTGCGGTAGAGCTGGCGCGTGTCGAAATATCAGATGCTATGGTGCAGTTACGCGAGATATCACGTGCAGTCGCCGACATCTCTTCGCTGGACGTGGCCACGGTAACCGACTGGCCGGCCACCTCCTCGGCAGCGGTTGCGATCTGGTCGGCGGTGGATTGAAGCTGGGTTGCTGCCGTCGAAACCTGGCTGGTGGTGCCCGACACCTGGGAAATTATGGAATGGAGATTATCAACGAAACGGTTGAACCAGTGTGACAGTTCACCAAATTCATCCTTGCGATCTTCTTCCAGTCGCCGGGTCAGGTCGCCTTCTCCTTCGGCGATGTCCTTGAGCATATGCAGCATTCTGGAAAGCGGAGCTGTAATGCTCCCCATAACCATAAAACCCAGGATGAGGGCGACACCCCCCAGAAGAGCAGAAAGCAAAACGCTGAAGATAAGTGTGCTTTTTGCTCTTGAGGCAAGAGAATCAACGGCTGTTACAATCTCTTTGGCAAGAAAGTCCTCCGCTTCTTTCATGATGTTGATTTTATCGGTGATGGTTGAAAACCAGAGCTCCGGTGAAATTTCGAATCCGCCGGCCATGCCTTTTGCCATAGTATTTCCGCGCAGCTCCTCAACTTTCCGGAATGCTGAGGACTTGCTTTTTTCATCAACGAATGCCTGCTCAGCAGGGGTTGCATATTGCCTGAACAGGTCAAGGTAATTTTTCTGGGCGGACAGAATTCCCATGGTTCTTTGAAAAGTCTCGTCATTGAAGGAACCGGCAGCCAGGACGGCATTCAGGGTTGCCCGCTCCTTACCGGTTTCTTCCTTTGCCTTGACAAATGCAAAGTAAGCTGTGGCCGCTCTCGCAATTTCATGGTTTTTACTTGTTGTGGAAACAGAGACCACAACATCCATGTATGAGCTTATCAGCCCGGTGTAATAGGCAAAGGAATCTTTCCCCTCGATTTTCAGCGCATCAATATTGCCCCTGGTTTCCCGCAGTTTATCCTGACCGTTCTGTGCGGTATCAAGTGATTTTTTAACATGGATGAGCACCCGGCTGTTGGAGGTTACATAACGGTTGACTTGTGAGGCTTCCGCATTGACCCGTTCGCGCTGTTTTGCGAGCTCATCCCGGAACTTCCCCCCCCTGGTGTTAATGAAGCCGGAAGAGAGGCCACGTTCTTTCTGGATTTCATGGGAGAGCGCCCCGGCTTGTACCGCCAGACCTGTCAGCGCGCGTGTTTCGTTGATGTTTTCCAGCAATTTGTACTTGTCGAATATTTCGCGCGCCGAGAAAAAGAACAAACCGAGAATCGGTGCAAGTAACATCAGAAACAGTTTAAAGCGGATGCTGAAATTTTTGAACATGATAAACTCCTGTTAGATTTTTCTTATGTTTTTGATGCACTAATATAAGGGGCAAGGGACAAGGGGCAAGGGTCACGGAAGATCAAAGACCTTGATTCAACTTGACCCTTGCTGTTCCTTGCTTCTCCTTGCCCCTTGCTTCTCCTTGACCCTGCTTCCACCACCCTCTTTATCTCACCCACAAGTTCCCTGGTTATAAGGGGTTTCGATAAATAGCCATCAAAACCTTGTGCCAGAAAACTTTCCTTTTCTCCGCGCATCGAGTGGGCGGTCAACGCTATGACCGGCTGGTGGGTCGTTGTCCCCTGTTCATGTGTGCGGATTTCACGCAGGGTTTCTTCGCCGTTCATTACCGGCATCCGAATGTCCATCAATACCAGATCGAAGCTGTCGCTCTCCAGTGCGGTGAGGCATTCCCTGCCATTCTCTGCAACAGTGCAGTCAAAGCCGAGCTTTTTAAGAAGTGCCGACCCGAACGTGATGCTGACCTTGTCATCCTCCACGAACAGTATCCGGAGCGGCGGGCCATCCCAGACGACGGTTGTTTTTGAGGTGATAACCTCGAAGGTGGCGGCATCCCTGCCAACGGTGAACGGCAGCGTCACGGTGAAACAGCTGCCGTTGTCAGGTGAGCTTTCAACGGTGATGCCACCCCCCAGCAGCTCCGCCAGACGACGACTGATAGTCAGTCCGAGGCCGGTTCCTCCGAATTTTCTGCTGATGGAGCCGTCCTCCTGGGTAAACGGCAGGAAAACAGACTCAAGACCGTCTGATGAGATACCAATTCCGGTGTCTTGTACCGCTATCTGGATAAGCACGTTATTTTCGTGCTGCTCCAAAAGCCGGGTTGACAGTGTCACGCTCCCCTGCTGCGTAAACTTGATCGCGTTCCCCAGCAGGTTGAGCAGTATCTGTTTGACCCGCAGCTGGTCGCCCACCACGAGATAAGGGATCTCTTTGGCTAAATCCAGTTTCAGGTCAAGCTTCTTGTCAAATGCAGCGGTTTTTAGCAACAGGACGACATCGTTGATACAGCGATGCAGGCTGAATTCTGCACATTCGACGGTGATTTTTCCCGCCTCGATCTTTGAAAGGTCAAGGATGTCGCTTATCAGGGACAACAGGTTGGTACCGGACAGTTTGAGGGCGGTCATATACTTGTGCTGTTCCGTGGTCAGTTCGGTCATTTCCAGAAGCTGGGTCATGCCGAGCACACCGTTCATGGGGGTACGGATTTCATGGCTCATATTGGCCAGGAACTGGCTCTTGGCACGGTTAGCGGATTCGGCGATTTCTTTTGTTTCCTCAAGTTGCGTCTGAATGACCTCGTATTCCTCAATCTGAATCCGCAGCATCTCTTCATTCGCCAGCAACTCGTCATTTTGTTCGTGGAGCTTTTCTTTACTTGCCTGCAGCGCTTCTTCCCGCTGCCCCAGGATTTCCAAAAGGCGATTAAAGCCACCAATCAGTAGCCCGATTTCGTTTTGGCTGGTAATTGGTAGCGGTTGCCGTGGAAGGTTTGTAACCGGCATGTTTGCCAGCAAGTCAATGGTGGTGAAAACAGGTGACAGCAGGCGACGTAATATCAACCATATAGCACCACACACCAGCAGGGAAATTATGCCTGTGTAAAGCAGATAGTGAATCTGTATATCGTGGATTGGGGCAAAGGCTTCCTTAGTGGGTAGCGAGGCCGACACATACCAACCGGCTATGGGTACACGTTTGACCGATGCCAACACTTCTAAACCGACCGGATTAACCAGAACAGCAGAACCTTCATATCCTTGAATATATCTGTCAATCACCGGGTTTGCGCCAGAGGGAGAGACCGGAGTCATGATGCGACTCTTATCTGTTGCAGTGACAATCAGACGATGTTGTGGTGCAACAAGCAGAAAACCGCCGGTTTTGCCGTATCTGCTTTCAGATAGCTTGTTCAGAAAGTTGGGCTTGCTCAAGTCAGTCGCGCCTGCCAGGGCGCCGATCACCGAGCCCTGTTTGTCATGAATCGGCACCGTCATCGCGAAACTCGGAGCGACTACCCTCTTGCCGATGACAGGCCTGCCAAACGTCGATTTCCCCTCTTTCAGCGCGGCGGCTATATGGTCTTTGTCCATGTAATTGAGGCCGACCCTGCCGATGCGCGGATTTTCGGCAATCGCAGTGCCGTCACGGCGGGTGATGAAGATACCTGCATTGAATAGAACCTGAAGAAGCGGGCGCAGTTCAACATACTTTTGCAGTTCAGGCGGGTTATCAAGCAAGGGAGCGTCAATAGCACCGGCGATATTTTTCAGCGCATTCATCCGCGCAGTCAAATCATCATTGACCGCAGCGGCAACAAATGAAGCCGTCGAAAACTGCTGCTCGCCCAAAAGGCGCACATTATTCTTGTGCAGCATCCGGTTAGCTATGAATGCCAGCGTCCAGATGCTGATCAAGAACATAGCCAGCGAAAAAATGGTCACTTTCGTCTTTATCGACTGTCGCCTGAAAGTACTAAAGTTCATGCGTTTTCTATCCTTTTTTGATGCAGTTCAATGGTTTCCGCGGGTAGTCATGGCTATTTCGTTTACCCCTTCAGATACTTCTTCAGCATTGCAAGCAGATCAGGGAGCATGAGCGGTTTAGAGAGATGATCGTCCATCCCGAAGGCTAGGCAGAGGTCACGATCCTGTTTCATGGCGTTGCCGGTGAGCGCAATACTGCCAAGGCATCAAGAATGCTTGGCAAGGCGGTACCTCTCTATAACAGGCCATTAGCACATTCCAGCAGTGTCACTTTCAGCTTTGTTCTGGAAAGAGCCTTCATTCATCCTAAAATCGGCAGTTGGAACCGCAGAGACGCGGAGTTCGCGGAGAAAATCAAAGACTTATAAGGTGTTATACCGTCACCGAAAAGGTTATCGGATATTTTGTGTAACTGCCTGGTTTTACTCTGCGTTCTCAGCGTCTCAGCGGTTCAAATGCTTTTTATAGGTTCATATCTCAGCACTCCTAAGTCATCAGATTGATTCCGACATTCATGGGTGCTTCATATCAGCCATTTTCAGAAACAGCCCGATTTGCTGCAGCAAGTTCGAGTGCAGCCATTTCTCTGGCCAGTTTTTCTCTTGAGATCGGTTTTACAAGGAACGAGTTGGCTTCTCCTTCGTTGAATTTCTTGATAACCGTGCGGGGGGCATTCGCCGCTGTGGTCATGACAACCTTGACTGCCATACCGGCAGGTATTTCCATTTTCTTTTCAAGCGCACGGATTTCACGCAATGCCGTTAAGCCATCAACGACCGGCATCATGATATCCATAAAAATCACATTGTAAGGCCGCTTTGCTTCATGCTCCAACCGGAAGGAGTCAACCGCTTCCCGGCCATTAACAGCAATATCGCACTCGCCGTACGACGAAAGAAGCTCTTTAAGAACACGTCGGGACATGAACTCATCCTCAACTATCAGACTTTTCATTACACTGATCCCTCCGGTATTTACGACATTTTACATGTGTGACATTAGTCAAATCAATAATCGTGCCAGATTGAGTACATGGAATTAATACAGCGGGAATGCGCTATTGGTGGGGGTTAAAAGAAAAGAGTGGAGGCAATGGAACCGATGAATATTTACACTTTATACTGTAAATACTTTACAGCACTTTACATGTGTTTACAGTTTCGTTTACAGGTTAGTACTCTTCTTTAACAATTTGTATAGTGTTGGACGACTGATACCGAGCAGACGGGCGGCGTGGGATTTATTACCGTTTGCCATGACCATGGTTTTCTCAAGAGATCGTGGCTGCGGTGGAGATTTTGAGGATGTGGTCGTTTTCGACGTAACAATGACCGTGTGTCCGTAATCATGTACCACGGCATTCGGCAGGTCATTGGCAGATATGGTGTTCGATGTGCAGAGGATGACAGCACGTTCAATAACATGTTCAAGTTCACGGATATTACCGGGCCAATCGTGGGCACGGAACAGATCCATGACATTATCGGTTACGCCCTGAATTTCACGATCGAATTTATCATTAAAACGTGTGATAAAGTGAGTAACTAAAAGATTCAGATCGTCCAGTCTGTCCCTGAGTGGCGGTAATTCAAGACAGATCACGTTCAGGCGATAGTAGAGATCCTGTCTAAAAAGCCCCAGCCTTACTTTTTCTTCAAGATTTTTGTTCGTTGCGGCGATGATTCGAACGGTAACCCTGATCGGGGTTGAATCACCCACCCGTTCAAATTCGCTCTCCTGTAAAACCCTTAACAGTCGCATCTGTATGGCAGGTGAGATATCACCGATCTCATCCAGTAGCAGCGTACCGCCATCGGCCTTCTTAAAGCGACCGATCTTGTCGGCAATCGCTCCGGTGAAGGCCCCACGCACATGACCAAATAGCTCGCTCTCCAGCAGCGGTTCGGATAGTGCCGAACAGTTGACCTTGACAAACGGCCCTTTAGATCGTTTTCCACAAGACTGCAGCGCTGCAGCAACCAACTCTTTGCCGGTACCACTTTCACCGTTTATCAAAACCGTTGTCGGCACATCAGCAAGGGCTTCTATCAAAGCATATACCCGCTGCATCGGAGCAGAAGCACCAACGATGCCATGAAACTGCCCCCGGATCTGCAAAGTACGCTCCAGATCCACCAGACGGGTTTCATCGCGAATGACCGCTACCGCTCCACTGACAGTCCCATCAGCCTCAGTCACCGGTGTTGTCCTCAAGCTGAAACTGTGCATTCTGCCTTCCGGCGTTCGACGTTCAAAACGGTTTATTTCGCGGGGAGCTTTGCTGGAAAGGGTTTCGAGAAGAATTGTACAGAACAGGCTGCTAAAACCGAGGCCAATTTCAGTGATCTCCCTGCCCAACAGGTTGCCGTTATATCCACAGATTTCCTCAGCCGCCTCATTAAAGTGGGCCAGACGCCCAACGTTATCAACCATGATGATCGCATCGGAGACCGTCCGGAAAATAGCATCCATATTAGCCAGAGCGGACAGAAGTTCAGTTTGTTTGCTTTGTAATTCTTGATTTTGCATCTCCAGTTCGATTTGATGCACCTGAAGTTCATGAACCAGTTTTTGCGTATTATCAGCAAATCCCGCTTCTATTGATATGGTATCTGTGAATAATGTGCTCTCTGCCCGTTGGCGGAGTTTTTGAGAAGGTTCCACAACTGTTTTTTTCATGATCGTATTTCCATTGTCATTCAATTTTCGTATCTATGATGTTGTTGCATGTTTGCACTCATTTGTCAAAGTGATGCAACGAGAAGGGGTGCTGACGCATGACGGCAGAGTCAACCGGGATAAATCCCGTTTCCAAAACAGAGCAAATCTGCTATGAACGCAAGGAACAGTCAGTATTCCGTACCAGGCTGTCATCAACAAAAATTCAAGCAACGAAAGGGGTATTCCATGAAAAAAAGATTTGTCATGCTCTGTTCTGTCCTGATTCTGCTCTCTCTGACTTCAATGACGTTCGCTGAGGAAAAACTGATGATCTATACGTCCATGAAGGAAAGTATGATGGGCAGGCTGCGCGATGCCTTCAAGAAGAAGTACCCGGACATCAAAATGGACTACTACTCGGCCGGCGCAGGCAAGTTGATGGCCAAGATTGCGACTGAGCGTCAGTCAGGCAAACTGGCTGCTGATATGCTCTGGCACAGCGAAGTACCGGATTTTTTCCAGCTGAAGGATCAGGGGGTGCTCGAAAAATATGTTTCCCCTGAGGCAAAGAATGTCAAGAGTACCGTTACCGACCCGGATGGTTATTTTATCCCGGCCCGGCTCGGTACTTTGGGCATAGTGTATAATACCAAAAAGGTCAAGACGCCACCCCGGGATTGGAGTGATCTGACCTCCCCCGAATTTAAGAATGCTTTCGGTATTGCCAACCCCTCCCTGTCCGGAACCTCATTCATGAGTATCGCCATGATTGTAAACACCTTTGGCTGGGAATTTATCCAGAAGCTGAAGGACAACGGCGCCAAGATGGGGCATGGTTCCGGCCAGGTGGTCGATGACACGGCATCGGGAGACTACAAGGGTTCTATCGGAGTTGACTATATTGCAGAGGACAAGATCAGGAAGGGTGCGAACCTGGCCATTGTTTTTCCCCGGGAGATGCTGGTGATACCCAGCCCGGTGGCAATATTTAAAGGTACGCCGAATGTGAATGCAGCCAGAAAGTTCGTGGATTTCCTGCTCTCAAAGGAGGGGCAGACGATTGTTGCCGCTTCGGGCACCCTGCCGATCCGCTCCGATGTTCCCATTCCGAAGGATATCGGGCTGATGTCGCCGGCTGATGCGGTCAAGCAGGCGATGAAGCTGGATTACCTCAAGACGATGAACGAGAAGGAGAGCATCATCAAGAGATTTGAGAAGATGATGCGTTAGGGGCTTTTCCATGGCAACAGTCAAACTTGAAAAAATCTCCAAAGGGTATGGCAAAAAACATGTCCTGCAGGATTTCACACTGGAGATACGTGACGGCGAATGCTTTACCCTGTTGGGGCCTTCCGGCTGTGGCAAGACTGTTGTAATGAGGATGGTGGCCGGGTTTGAAAACCCGGATGAAGGTGCGATTTTTATCGGTGAGCGGCAGGTATCAGGAGTGGGTACTTACAGTATTCCGCCTGAGGAACGCAGCATTGGCGTGGTTTTTCAGGAGTACGCGGTCTGGCCGCATATGTCTGTTTTTGAAAATGTAGCCTATCCTCTCAAGATGCAGAAGTGCCATAAGGATGAATTGGAAAAACGCACCAGAACTGTCCTGGAGATGACAGGCCTGGGTGCTCTGGACAGCCGCATGCCATCCCAGCTCTCAGGGGGACAACAGCAGCGGGTAGCCCTGGCAAGAGCCCTGGTATCCAGGCCATTGGTCATGCTGCTGGACGAACCTGTTTCAAATCTGGATGCCAATCTGCGCGAGGAGATGCGTTTCGAGATTAAAGAGCTGCAAAAGGAAACCGGAGTCACGATCCTTTACGTAACCCATGATCAGGATGTGGCCCTGGCCATTGCCGACCGGATCGGCATTATGGATAATGCAGGTAACATGAGACAGGTCGGCACCCCGCACGAAATCTATGACGATCCGGTTGACAGTTTTGTGTTCCGCTTTATGGGGATAGCCAACTTCCTGCCGGCAACCCGCCGGGATACGGGTGTCTGCCTGGATGGCTGCGAAGTACCGCTTGAGAACAGGCTGTGCGAAGGTTTTGATGCCGTGAACGAGGGTGGTCCGGTAATGGCAGGTTTTCGCCCTTTTGAAGTTGATATGCAACGAAGGAGCGGAGGCGTTCAAGCAGTGGTAAAGCGTGTGGCCCTGCTGGGGGCGATGATAGATTACCGCCTGGAAGCAGGGGGGCATGAGATTCGTATCCAGCAGGATACGGCCCTGGCTCTGAGAAGCGGTGGTATCTACAAAGAGGGAGATTATTGCCGTCTCGACTTCGAAAAACTGCGATGGTTTAATCGACAGAAGGTAGAACGGGAAGGGGACCGGATATGAACAATGTGAGACGCCTTGGCGTCGCCGAACTTCTTCTGGTTCTTTCAATTTTTATCCTGGTGGTTGTGGTGGCTGTTCCGATCCTGCTTATCTTTGGAAACGCATTCATCACAGACGATGGATTTAATCTGAAGACCGTCATTCAGCTGCTTTCCCAGCCGGACACCTATAAGGCACTGAAGAACTCACTGGTGATCGCTGCAGGTGTGACACTCCTCAGCACCATAATCGGGGTTTTCTTCGCCTGGCTGGTATCCCGTACCGATCTGCCGTTCAAGGGGACCATGAAGCTGCTCTTCCTGATCCCCTTCATGCTGCCTTCGTTCATTGGCGCGCTGGCCTGGAAAATATTGCTCTCTCCCCGCTCCGGATACGTCAACAAACTGTTTATGAACCTGTTCGGCCTGGAAGAGCCGCTTTTCAACATCTATACCCTGACCGGCATCATTATTGTGGAGAGCATGTATCTGTTTCCGTTCGTATTCATCCAGGTTTCCGGTGCCATGGAGCGTATGGATCCGACTCTGGAGGAAGCCGCCCGCATCTCCGGCGCCGGCCTTCTTACCATAACCCGCAGGATTACTCTGCCGCTGATGCTGCCCAGCATAGCGGCAGGGGCATTGCTGGTGGCGCTTTACTCGCTGTCGCACTTCGGAGTTCCGGCTATTCTGGGTACCGAAGTCGGCATCTATAACATTCCGACCAAAATTTACGAGAAAATCTACCAGAGCGCCGGCAGTTTCGAATCTATACGCACCGGCACGATACTTTCTTCAATCCTGGTCACTACCGCAGCGATTATCCTCTATATCCAGAGTCTCGTGCTCAAGTCCGGCCGGTTTCAGGTGATATCCGGCAAAAGCATGCGACCGATGCTGATCAAACTCCGCGGTCTTAAGATTCCGCTGCTGCTGCTCAGCATCGTGTACATTGCCATCACTGTCCTGCTCCCCACCGTGACCATCATACTGGTTGGAACCCTCAAGACGTATGGGCTTGCGATCTCTCCGGAAAACATGACCATCAACAATCTGAAGTACATCCTGTTCGACTGGGATCTGACCAGGGATTCGATCTGGAACAGCTTTTACCTCTCTCTCTCGGCCGCGTTTGTGACCATGCTGGTCGGCTCGCTGATCTCTTACGTGATTGTCAAGATGAAGGTCAGAGGCAAGTTTATTCTGGAGTTCCTGGGGGTGTTACCCTTCTCGATCCCCGGAACGGTAATCGCCCTGGGGGTAATCCTGATGTGGAGCGGCCGCTTCGGCATCAATCTTTACAACACGGCCTGGATCATCTTTGTGGCCTATATTGCGCGTTATATGGCCTTTTCCCTCAAATCCAATTCAGCCGCGCTTGAACAAGTGCACGATTCGCTGGAAGAGGCTGCCAGAGCCTGCGGAGCCAGACACTGGCAGGCTTTGCGAGATATTGTCATTCCATTGATCAGGCCGGGCATGGTAGCGGCCTTCTTCCTGATCTTCCTTCCGGCCCTGCGCGAGCTGACCACTTCGGTGCTGCTCTATGGTCCGCATACGCGTACTCTCGGCGTCGCCATCTATGCGCTCAATGAGGATGGAGAAACGGTGTACGCCGCCACTCTGGCCACGGTCGCCCTCGTGATCATTGTTCTGGGGCAGATGCTGATCAAGCGCGTCACGCGAGGAAAGGAGGAGAGCCTGAATGCGTAACGACGTCCGTCTTGAAAAAATCACCAAACGTTTCGGTCAGGTCACGGCCGTAAATGCGCTGGATATAACCATTAACGAAGGAGAATGTTTTTCCATGCTTGGTCCTTCCGGTTGCGGCAAGACCACGACCCTGCGCATGCTGGCCGGATTCGAGGATATCGATGAAGGTGAAATAAGGGTAGGAGATCGGATCTTTTCATCCAAAGCCAGAAACTACTATCTGCCGCCTGAAAAACGGGATTTCGGCATGGTCTTCCAGGCTTTTGCCGTCTGGCCGCACCTGACGGTGTTTGATAATGTGGCCTTTCCGCTTCAGATTCGCGGCATGCCCAAACATGAAATCGCCGAAAAGACAAAACGGGCGCTTGCCTATACCAACCTGATGACCGTCGAAAACAGCTATCCGAATGAACTCTCCGGGGGTGCAAAGCAGCGCATAGCCCTTGCCAGGGCCATAGCCATCAACCCTACCGTCATGCTGCTGGATGAACCGCTCTCGAATCTGGACCCGAAACTTCGGGAGGAGATGCGCTTTGAGATCAAGGATCTGCAGCGTAAACTCGGATTTACCATTGTTTTTGTAACCCACGACCAGGCAGAAGCCATGGCGTTGTCCGACCGGATTCTGGTCATGCGGGATGGGGTTGTGCAGCAGATCGACGCACCGCTTACCGTGTACGATAAACCGTCAAACCGCTTTGTCTTCAGTTTTATCGGTCTCTCCAACTTCATACCGGTGGAAATTACTGACAATAAAGTTTATGTGAAGGGGCAGGGCCAGGCTGGAGAAATCAGGGTCGGGCTGCCTGCCGCATCAGCATTCAAAAAACCGGTGCTTGCCTTCAGACCTTCAGATGTTCAAATGGGTGATGATGGCGAAGTAAGAGGGATCGTCACCAGAAGGGCATATCTGGGTGATATCGTTGATTACCGGATAATGGCCGGGGATGTGGAGGTGCGCGTCCAGTCCGGTGCGCGCAGGTCCCACTATCAGGTAGGAGACAGTTGCAGCTTGAGCGTAGGAAAATATCACTGGTACGAAGAGGATTGATGGCGTCATTGTGAACCACAACCATGACAGCTTTGCTCTTAAAATGTAAAAACTCAAGTCGTAAGCGCCTAATGCAACCGTACCGAAACCACCTTTGACGCTCCCGGCTCCTCCATGGTGATGCCGTAGAGAGTGTCGGCCACCTGCATGGTGGCCTTGTTATGCGTGATGATTATGAACTGTGAAAAAGCGCTCATCTCGCGAACCATCTCGTTGAAGCGCCCGATATTGGCGTCGTCCAGCGGCGCGTCCACCTCGTCCAGCAGACAGAAGGGGGTCGGCTTGATCAGAAAAATGGAGAAAATCAGCGCTACGGCAGTTAACGCTTTTTCGCCACCGGACAAGAGCGTCACATTCTGTAATTTCTTACCGGGTGGCTGGACGATGATATCGATACCGGTCTCCAGCAGATCCTCCTCATTGGTCAGGCGCAACTCGGCTCTTCCGCCGCAGAAAAGGCGCGGAAAAACCTCCTGGAATTTGGCGTTGATCAGGTTATAGCTCTCCAGAAAACGCTGCCGGGTAGTGCGGTTGATTCGCTGGATGGCCTGCTGCAGGCCGCGCAGCGACTCCTCAAGATCTTCTTTCTGGCCGGTCAGAAAAGTGAAACGCTCCTCCATCCCGGCGCACTCTTCAATGGCCATCAGGTTCACCTCACCCATCTCGTCCAGCAGACGCTGCAACTCAACCTGTTGCGCCCGGCGAGCCGCCTCGTCAAATTCGACCGACTTCAGCATCTCCACTGCTTCAGTCATGGTGACGCGGCTCCGCTCCGGAAGCGTCCGCTCCAGCTGTTCAGCTTTCATGGTCAGGGTTGAGAAACGCAGATTAAGCTCGGCCTGGGAGTGGCGGACGACATCGCTCTCTTCACGGGATTTTTTAAGACGTGCCTCGATCGAGCCGAGGGCACTGCCGGCCGCCTCGAACGCGCCGCGTACAAGGTTAAGTCGAACCTCTGATTCCAACTGTTGCCTCACAAAACCTTCCAGGCGTTCCGTGGCAACGGCAATTGCCTCCTGAAGCTGCACCCTGGCAGTGCTGCCCGATTCAATCTCCAGGCGATCGGCGGCCATACGCCGGTTGATTTCCCCGGTCTGGCGCTCCAGATCCGCCAGGGCGCGAAGATGGGCGTCGTGCTGCTCTTTGAGGGTGGCCGTCTGCACCCGGATGGTTGTGACGTTTTCGCGGGCTGTCGCCAGTTGTGCACGGATAGCGTCAAGGGCTCCCTTCAGGCGGTTTGTCTCTTCCTCCAGTCCCCTTGAAGCGTCGCCGGTTTGACCGATCCGTTCTCCGGACAGCTTCAGCTCAGCCTCCAGAATATCCCTTTCCTCATTCAGGTTTTCCGCTTCCAGCTCCTGAACCGCCAGACGCTCACTAATGCGGCCTGTTTCTTCAGTGGCCAGCTGGCGATCTTTTACAAGTCCGGTCAGCGTCAACTCGTTTCGGTGCAGGCGTGCTCCAGCTGTCTGCAATCCTTCGGCAACTTCCCCGAGTTGTCGCAGCAGATCTTCGCGTTGCTTCCCCAACGAGACGGTCTCCTCCTCCAGTTCTGTCACCACCTTTTCCAACTCTCTGATCTCACGTTTCTTCTGGATCAAGCCCTTGTTCACCTGCTCGCCCGACCCGCCGCTGACGATTCCCCCCTGGTCAACCATATCACCGTCACGGGTAACAAAAGTCAGAGCGGGGTGTTGCCGGGCCTGCCTGACCGCTTCAGCGAAGTCATTCACCAGCATCACGCCGGCAAGCAGGTGCCGTATCAGTCCGGCAAACGGGCCATCTGTCCGTACCTGATCCATAAGAGGAGTCGCCCCCGCAATATCATGTGAGACGGGCAGCTCATATGTGAGCGGCAAAGCGATACCGGCCCGCCCCCCGTTATGATTCTTTAAAAATGCCAGAGCCTGAATGGCATCCTGTTCATCGGAGCAGAGCAGACACTGCAATCGCTCCGCCAGGGCTGATTCCACCGCCGGTTCAATTTCAGGGATTGTCCGGATGATATCTGCCAGCACCCCGCTGAAGCGTGAGCGCAAGACCGTATCCTGCATCAGTGTCCGCACACCCTGGCCGAAACCGGCAAACTGTGCTTCCAGCTCTTTGAGCGAATGCAGGCGCGAAATGGCACGGTTCAGTTCATCGCGGCGGATCTGCCAGACTCTTTCCGCCTCCGGCAAACGTTTCTTAAGGTCATCTTCATGACTTCGCAGCGCGCCGATTTCGGCCTGAAGCACGTCTCGCTCCTCTTGCCCGGTCGCAATCTCCTTCTCAAGAACCTCGACCTGCTGCCGCAGTAGTTCACCTCGCTCCGCCAGCTGTACTCTTTCGCGGGTGTGGCGCTCGCTCCGTTCATCCAGGCTGGCAAGCCGTTTGCGGGCATTTTCAAAACGGTTTCTGAACTGGCCCGCTTCGGCCAGGGCCGTAAAAAGATCTCTGCGTCCGGTTTCCAGATTGCGGTTCAGCTCCTCTTCGGACTGCAGATGCCCGGCCAGCTCAGCCTCGGCCTTTTCAAGAGCGGTTTGCATACCGGCGGTGTCGGTTGTACTTGTATCCCGGCTCAATTCCAGAAAACGTCGCTGTTCAGCGCACTCTTCCAGCCGTTTTTCCAGTTCGGCCATCTCGGCAGCCAGCCGGGCCAGGCGTCCATCAAGGTTCAGTAACTCCTTCCTTTGAAACTCCAGCCCGTTTTCGGTCGTTATGAACTCGCTCCTGATACGGAATATTTCCTCCTGGGCGACGGCAAGATCCTTCTCCGTCTCCAAAAGCGCCATGCGGGCTTCTTCGGCCTGGGACTCTCCCAGGGAGGAGGAAGCGAAAACCTCGCGCATACGTTCGTTGAGCGCCCCCAACTCCTGCTCCGCTGCTGTTCGCTGCTTTTGCGTTTCGCAATATTCACGGGCGGTAAAGAGCAATTCTGTCTCGCGCAACTGATCGCGGTATTCCCGAAACTTCTCCGCTTTTTTGGCCTGACGCTGCAAAGCTGCCAGCTGGCGCCGGATCTCTCCCAGAACGTCGGCCAGGCGCAGCAGGTTCTGGCGGGTCCCCTCGATCTTTTTAAGGGCGAGTTGTTTACGGGATTTGAATTTGGTGACACCAGCCGCCTCCTCTATCAGAAAACGGCGTTCTTCCGGTCGTGAGTGCAGGATCATGCCGATCTTGCCCTGTTCGATGATTGAATAGGCGCGAGTACCGACGCCGGTGTCCATGAACAACTCGGTAATGTCCATAAGGCGGCAGGGGACTTTGTTGATCAGATAGTCACTCTCGCCATCCCGGTACAGTCGGCGGGTGAGCTGAATCTCGGCGTACTCCAGATACTTGCCGGGAGCACGTCCATCCTCGGTCGAAAAAATCAGCGAAACCTCGGCCATGCCCAGCGGCTTGCGATTTTCACTGCCGACAAAAATGACATCTTCCATGGCCTTGCCGCGCAGATTCTTGGCGGACTGCTCCCCCATGCACCAGCGGATGGCGTCCACGATGTTGGATTTGCCGCAACCGTTCGGTCCAACAACGGCGGTCACATTCTGCTGGAAATCAAGAACAGTCTTCTCAGCGAAGCTCTTAAACCCATTGATTTCAAGTCGTTTGATTTTCATGGTATGCCGATGTATGCTGACATGTTGTTTATCAAGAGGCCGTGAAAATTACCATTGCAGACCTTTACCGTCAATACATATCCGGCAAGAAGACGCCCCTGGCTGACAGCACGGTTTATGCCTGTAATGTGGGTGATGACGTAACAGGCGGGTGTATCTGCATGAACACAGAGCGCTTGCGGGAACCGATGCAGAAGATTTCTGACAGGATTACGGAGTTGGTGACAGCGGCTCCGGTGGAAGATCAGGAACGACAGGCATGATAACGCCATGCTTTGATGTTACCATCCGGATTGAGGTGATACGATGACATCTATGAAATATGTAGTGTACCAGGAAGGCAAGTATTATGTCTCTCAATGCTGAATGTAGATGTTGCCGGTTTTGGCAAAACTATTGATGAAGCAGTCAAGAATCTTGCCGATGCAGTTGAGTTGTATTTGAGAGACGACTTACCTACAGCGCCGTATATGTTCCATGAGGTAGGTAATGCCATGATAGGCGAGCTGTCTGTCAATGCCTAAACTTCATTCATCCCGGCGTTGGCAAAACCGAGGTCAACAAGGTCTACGACCCCGCCTGCGGCTCCGGCTCGCTGCTGCTCAAGTTTGCCAAGGTCCTGGGCCATGACAAGGTACGCCAGGGGTTCTTCGGTCAGGAGATCAACCTGACAACCTACAACCTGTGCCGGATCAACATCGTGACTTCGTACTTTAGATAGTCGTCCGACCGGTGTAGTGGGTCGGATACCGGCGTGAAACAGTGACTCGTTAGCGTATATATTGCCTATGCCTGCCACCACCTTATGATCCATAAGGAACTGCTTGATGGTGATCTTGCGTCCCCGGCTTTTCTGGTACAAGTAACTTCCGTCGAACTCCTCACCCAGAGGTTCTGGTCCCATTTCCGACAGAAGCTCATGCGTGTGGGTTTCTGAACCTGCCCAAATTATCGAACCAAACCGCCGCACGTCATTCAATCGTAGGACCACACCATCGTGGAAAATAAGATCAAAATGATCATGCTTCCCGTGGGCAAGAGCGGTTGAAACAATCCTCAATTGGCCAGTCATTCCCAGATGGATTAACACTACGCCCGCTGGACATTGCAACAATAGGTATTTGCCTCGTCGCTCGACCGCTTGCACGATTTGACCTGGTAATATTGTGGCCAACTCCGCTGAAATAGGCCAACGCAAGCTGTCTGAATGTGCGACGACTTGGGCAATCGTATTGCCGGAAATATGTTTAGTAATCCCCGCTTGGGCAATCTCTACTTCTGGTAATTCGGGCAATCGATACGCTCCGTATTTAGGTTACTGTCTAGGAACTACGCAGTCGTACAAGCTGATTAGTCCCCCCCTCGGAGCGTAGATCAAGAGTCGAGGTCTGGGAGATGAGATAGGCTATCGGCCGGTCCAGCACGAAGGGGTAGAGAACCGGCAAGGACTGGAGTGATCCCACGGACACCGCTTTCCCCAAAAAACGTACCGCTCCCTCGATCAGCCAGGCCACAGCGTCATCATTGGTAAGCACCATGGGCGCCAGACGCACGAGGCGCTTACCTTTTTCAACTCTCTCCAGAGCCCCCCAATTGGACTGCGATTGCAACACCATGTTGGTCATGCGGTAGGTACCCTCGCGCTCGCCATAGATCTCGCTCATCCGGCGGTGTACCTCGCTTGAGGCGCAATCACCTTGCAACGCCGTCAGACGACCGACCAGCTCCGCAACTTTGCCGAAGAAGGGATACGTGGCAATAGCCATGCCCCAGGTCAGAGCAGACGCAGGAACGGCCGGGTCCTCTTGGAAAATGGCTGCACCTCGGTCGGCGAAGTTCGCCAGTTCCTGCCGGGGCTCGAGCCAGAGACGGTTAAGAACAGTCCGGGTCTTTTTCCGGGCTTCCACACCCAGTCCAGCAGTATCCAGGACGGCATTTAACTCATCCAGGCTGTCCTTTCCGGCGCGGACTTTCAGGGCAACGGTAACCCAGTCCAAGTGGATAAAGCGGTCAAAACCTATTTGAGGAGCTGAAGATATCATTCCGATTAACTCGCATAACTGACTTTGATAAAGGGGACAAAAAGCTCCTCCACCGACAGGCCGCCATGGGCTACTATTTGCTCACCCCTCGGCACGAAAGCTCCCCGTTCACTCGCAAAGAGTGGCCGGAAGCTCCCCGGCAAGCCGGCGACCTCCAACTGAAAGGTTTCCGGATAGGTAGCCGCCGACTCTGTCCGGAGGGCCTCACTGTGATAGGTACGGACTCTCTCCCCACGTATTTCCGAGGCAACCCCCTGGTTGGGCCGGCCAATACCAAGCGCTTCAACATTGCCGTGGTCGGAGGTCACGTAAACCTGAAAACCCTTGTTCAGCAAGAGTTCAAACAGTCGATCCACAAACCATGTTTCACACCAATGGGTGATCCGAGAAGCGATCTCCCGTTTACCAAGCACGGCACCATGAACGAATTCGTCCACCGTGTCCACAACCATTCCAGCCACTTTTATCGGAGCCTGGGAGAGTTGGGACTCGAGATCCGACAGATCAGAGATTCGTTTGAGGGACTTGCGAAAATACACCTCATTTGCCCGTAGTCCGTTATCTTGCCAGAAACGCGACCAGAGTGCCGGTTCCTTAGTGGTTGTCTCAATACTGTCGCCGAACTCGCGGGGACGCAGACCGGAAAAAAGTGCCTGTCGAGAGACTGACGTCAGGGTCGGGAGCCAGGCAAAGCAGGAGCTTTCGTCGAACACAAACCGCTTCGAATGGTTGATCACACTCTCCCGGATCTGTATCCACTGGTCCAGAGAGGTCCCATCGAAAACCAACAGCGCTATTTTCCCCTCTCCACAGCCACGGCGCATGGCCAGGAACCGGGGCACGTGATGAACCATAATCGGTCCCTTGGCGATTGGCAGTGAAGGCAGATCCGCGTAATGCTTTTCCACCCACGCCCGCAGCTGCTCATCGGCCTTTTGCTGCAGATCGAGGAGGTCGCTCTGAAGGGTTTTGGAACGTGTGGCGTCAAGAGATTGGAAACGCGAGATAACTTCTCCCATCTTGCGAGCAAAATGGGTCCAGTCTCGATGGAGAGAGTCCCTCGTCGGAAGTTCTTGCCCCAATGCTTTAATTCCGGCCACTATCAAGTTACGCAGGGAGGCGGGGTCCTTCACCACGCCGACTTTTACCCACTCTGGCACATTCGCCGGCACCCGCTCCACCACCAGAGGATGCAGCGTGCCATCGAGGAACATTGAATCAACGAGGACTCGAACATCAGGATGCTCAAACGGGATGTCTATCACGGTGCCATAATCGGGTGGCGGCGGTTCTCCGATCCGGGTCCCGGTGACTCCCAGCCCCTTGAGATACCGATACCAAGCCTCCTGGACAAGGCGCAGGGTGACGTTCCGATCGGCAAACAACTGGGTAACCGGAAGGTTCTTAAAGACCGCCTGAGAGCCGATCACTTGCCCAACATGCTGCGCCAGTAAAGGCGGTAGCGCTGCTTCTCCATAATGAAGTCGGAGCAACTCGTGCCACAGATCCTCGTGCCGGGTGATGAAGTGTGGGCTCATCCGGAAGATGTGAGTCAGCACAAAGTCTTTAGTGGCGGCTTCACCCAAGGGCTGATGGGCATGTCTTTCCTGGGCTTCGAAAAGAGGTGGTAACAATTCGCTACCAAGTTGGCGTACTACGGAATAGCTCAACCTGGGGAACAATTCGAAAAGGCTCAGGCTGGTTTTTCTTGCCTGACGTTGGTAATCCCAGGGAAGATCGTTCACATGTGTGCCATGCAGCTGTAGAATAAGGGCCGGCGAGGGTCCCGACTCGCCCCGGTCCCACGCCGCGCGATACCGCTCCTCGTACTCGGCCCGAAAGGCTATGCTGTCCTCAAAGGACAGAACGTCAAAACCTCGCTCTCGCAACCCCGACAGGATCTTTTCCCCCAAGAGAACGTCATCAGGATCGGCCACGATCCACAAGCGAGCAAGGTCCGCAGTAAATTCTCTTAAAATACGATCCGTCCAGGTTGTCATAGAGACACGGCCCCCGGACTACCGATGCGCAGCATCAGCACCGCCTGAAGATCGGGCGTACACACCTCTACCTTCGCCAACTCCGCCAGACGCGAGTGGCGCTCCGCCTCCAAGCGCTTCCGCCGGTGTTCCCGTACGGCCGGGAGCCCGATGCTTTCCAGCGCCTGGATTCGTGCTTCGAAAGCATAACGAATTCGTTCCCGCTCTTCGGCAACCCAGGTACGATGCTCCTCCAACAACTCTGAAAAAAGCCGCTCTCCTTGCTTCTCGGCGGCGTCCATGGCACTCAGGAACCAGGCATGCGCCTTCTCTACCTCCAAGGCGGGGTCGAGGGTCAACGTTTCCGTCAGTAACAGATCCCAGATCCTCTTTGCCGTGGGGAGAAAGATACGGCCATCATCCATCGTGAAGACGGCTAGAAACCGCTTTCGGCTGAAACCGTCCGCCAACAGGCTGATCTCCCACAGCGACCAAACGCCACAGACACTGGCGGGCAATCCGGTCACCTTCACAACCGGCAACGGTTGCCCGGCGACACACCGTGGCAACTCACTAATGACGGCCCGGGCCCGGGGATCTTCCAGCGTGAGCCATTCGATCTCCGGGTGTTCCTCACTCGTTCGCGCGTCAAAGCATACTCGGAGAGACTCGCTACCATCCGGCCACTTCACCTGCCACGCTTCGCCCCTTTTCTCTGCGGCGCCTCCCCGAGTCGGCAACCCCATCGTAAGAGCACGTTCCAGCCAGTACTGCGCCGGGTGGTCTCGCCATTTGCGAGCCTCGCCTGGTTCCAGGGTAGGCTTTTCAGACAGCACGTCGCTCCCTTTGCGGCTGGCTTCCACCTTTTCTCGCACTTGCTTGATCACGGTGTCGCATTCCTGGTCGAGAGAAGTCGGGTCGAGCAATCCGTGCACGAAGAGTTCGTTAAAAATCGGCTCAACATCAACGGAATCCAGCACGTCTGCCGCTTTGTCGACGCCAAACTCCTCGGCAATAAGCTGTAGTTTTTCTTCGAGAACCTAGCGCACACGATGCTCCACGGTATCACCCAAAACAAAGTTGATGGCCCTCACCACCTGCCGCTGCCCAATGCGATCCACGCGGCCGATACGCTGCTCGATCCGCATCGGGTTCCAAGGCATGTCGAAATTGACGACAACGTGGCAGAATTGTAGATTCAACCCTTCTCCTCCGGCGTCGGTAGACACCAGGATTCTCACCTCGCGCGAAAATTCCTCCTGGGCACAGGTGCGGGCTTCGAGATCCATCCCTCCGTTGAGAATCGTCACGGAAAATCCGCGTCGCTCCAAAAATTCCACCAGCATCGCTTAGGTCGCCACAAACTCGGTGAAGACCAAGACTTTCAGGCTCGGATCGTTCTCTTCCTGCTGTAGCCGGTAGATTAATTCCAGGAGAGCTTCCGCCTTGGCATCTACGTGTTGTTCGGCTTGACGGGCCAAGTCGAGGAGCATCTCCACCTCGGTCTTCTCCTGCACCCATCCCGCCGCCTGCAGCGCTACTTCGAGCTGAGACTGTCCGTCCCATTCGGCCCAATCTTCCAGATCCGGGACGTCCGGGGCGTTCGCTTGGGGCGGTGTGCTTTCCAACAACGCCAGACGTTTGTCCAGGGTGGTGCGAATAGCGGCGGTACTGGAGGTAACCAGCCGCTGCATCAGGATCATCAGGAAGCCCATATGCCGTTGCTTCGACGCCAGCGCCTGATTGTACCCGTGGCGCACATACTCCGTCACCGCTTCATAAAGCCTCTGTTGCGCCGCTTGAGGGTTCTGCCAAGCCACGGCTTGCAAGCGGGTCAAGCGCGGCTTGAACAGCGGTTGTCCCTCCGCATCTATCGCGGCTCGCTTCTCGGTCCGAATGACGAAAGGACACACCCGGTCTGGGAAGATGCTGCTCTCCTCGGGGAAGGAATCGCGATCCAGGAGCTGCATTAGCCGCAGAAACTGATCCGTCTTTCCCTGGTGCGGAGTGGCCGAAAGCAGCAGCAAGTACGGGGCTGCCTCGGAAAGCGCCACCCCCAATTTGTACCGGGCCACCTGGTCGTGGCTGCCCCCGAGCCGGTGAGACTCATCGATGATCACCAGATCCCAACCCGCGGAGACCAGGTCCTCGAAACGATCACGGTTGTAGACACTCAATTGCTCTGTGCCCCAGCCACGACGACCCTCCAGCGGCTTTACGGAGTCCAGAGAGCAGATCACCTGATCATGGAGCCGCCAGAGGTTTTCCTCCTCGGTCCTCCAGGGACGGTAGGCGGACAACTCCGCCGGTTCGATCAAGCGTAAGCTCTCCCCGAAATGCAGCCGCATCTCGGCCTGCCACTGGCGAACCAGACCTTTCGGGGTCACTACCAGGACACGCCGGACCATCCCCCGCAGCTTAAGCTCTCGCAGAATCAAGCCGGCTTCTATGGTCTTGCCAAGTCCGACCTCATCCGCCAGTAAATAGCGAATGCGGTCTCGGCTCATGGCCCGGTTCAGTGCATAAAGTTGGTGTGGCAGAGGCACCACGCGTGATTGAATCGGTGCCAGCAGGAGATCGTCCGCCAGCGCTTCCAGCAGCTTGGCAGAGGCCGCTGCATGGAAGATTTGCTGAATCGTCGTCTGCACCGTATCGAGGGGGTGAAGGTCAGAGGGTTTGGCACGTACCACGGTATCTTTGGCCGGCAGCCAGACCCGGAGGGCCGTTTCGCCCCAAAGGTCCTGACGGTCCACAATGTAGCAAGGAGCTGATTGTCGCCTGTGCCAGCACCACTCGCCAATCTTCCAATGGTTATTCACGCCGCACCCGCAACAAGACGGCGCAGGCCATCCTTGAGCTTGTGAAAACTGGGTGAAGCATTTCGATCCAGGTCAAGAAGCGGTCCGATGTTTTCAGCCCATTCATGCTTAACCTGGCCGGGCAGAGGCCATCCTTCCTTCTTAATAGCAGCCGATCCTCCGGGGTATAGAGCGTCAGCAAGCAATTCCCAGGTTGAACAAATGCTATCTTGGACATACTCATCAAGGATCGCTGTTTTAGCTTTCGGATAGGCTGTTATCACGGCCTGCTTGTCGCCAAAGTACCAGGCTTCTACCTCCTCAATTGCCAACCGGAACATTGTTAGTGGCGCAGGATTGCAAGAATCAGCAATGGCCTTGAGTTCAGCAAGGAATTTTGTGCAATTCTTGCGATCGGAGTCCAATACTGACGCATGAACCATGCACCGTCGTCAATACGGGTGACCAAGGGAGGATTCGCATCTTTATCCTCGGCCTGACATACTCAAGGCCACGTCGTTACCCCCATGAGCACTGTTGATTGCTTAATTACGTGCCGTGGTTTTCTGTTTCAGGACAAGTCTTATCACTCCTGCTCCTTGTTGGCGGCGGATTATCTCCTGATGATGCGTGGGTCTCAGGTCAACCGCAATTGAAATGGCGCGGCAAGCTTTTCCCCGAGCCATTGGGCGTCAAGCCAGGGGCCGGCGATGCTCTCACGAACAAATCGTATCA
>Ga0194037_1000685_pt1 | contig 26095 bp, 22 predicted proteins | sample JunL306m_MetaG_FD_148653 | JGI IMG/M metagenome (GOLD analysis project Ga0194037, IMG submission 148653) | Anoxic zone freshwater microbial communities from boreal shield lake in IISD Experimental Lakes Area, Ontario, Canada - Jun2016-L304-6m | ecosystem: Environmental > Aquatic > Freshwater >...
AAGCAACGGCGTAGGCAGTTTAAAGAGGTGCCGTTCGCATGAGTATGTATGTCATAACGGGGCTGGGAAATCCCGGCCCCACGTATCAGTGGACCCGCCATAATGCGGGTTTTCTTTTTTTAGACCGTCTGGCCGACGCAGAAAACAGTTCCATATCTAAAAAGTCGTTCTCGGGTCTGACCGGCGAATGGGTTTTTAATACTCAGCGCCTGATTTTGCTCAAGCCGCACACCTTCATGAATCTGTCGGGCAAGGCAGTGATGCAGGCACTTCAATTTTACAAGCTGCCACTCTCCCATCTGATTGTTGTGCATGATGAGCTTGACCTGCCCTATGGGACTGTTCGATTTAAACAGGGTGGCGGCCATGGCGGCCACAACGGACTGCGCTCGATTATGGAGCAGCTTGGCAAGGGCGATTTTCTGCGCCTCAGAATCGGCATCGGCAAAGCACTCCATGGCGATACCACCTCTCATGTTCTGGGGCACATTCCGCCTGAGCAGATGGAAAAACTTCCCCTGGTGCTCGACGGTGCCCGGGATATGCTCAAAATGATGCTGGCAGAAGGTCTTCCCAAGGCCATGAGTCTTTACAACAATAAGAATTTCCTGGAAGGATAGACAAATGGGTTTTAACTGCGGAATTGTAGGACTGCCGAATGTCGGCAAATCAACCATCTTTAATGCGCTGACTTCTGCCGGTGCCGAATCTGCCAATTATCCGTTCTGTACCATTGAACCCAACGTAGGCATTGTTCAGGTACCTGATCCACGCATGGATCAGTTATCGGCCATCGTCATACCACAGAAAATACAGCCGACTACGATTGAGTTCGTTGATATTGCCGGACTGGTCAAAGGGGCCAGCCAGGGCGAAGGTCTGGGCAACCAGTTTCTGGGACACATTCGCAGCGTTGATGCAATCGTACACGTTGTACGTTGTTTTGACGACGACAACATCGTGCATGTCAACGGGCGCGTTTCACCGGCTGATGATATCGAAATCATCAATACCGAACTAGCGCTGGCCGATCTCGATACCATCGAAAAGAAGTTACTGCGGGCTGAAAAAATGTCACGCAGCGGTGATAAGAAGGCCAAGGATGAAGCGGATTTTTACCTGCGTGTGCGGGCGCTGCTTGAACAGGTCAAGAAACTGCAGGGAGTTGCCCAGAGTGAAGATGAACGACTCTGGATGCGCGATCTGCATCTTTTGACCGATAAACCGGTCCTGTATGTTGCCAATGTAGCCGAGGACGACCTTGAAGGGTTACATCCCAACGTAGCTCAGGTCCAGAGCATCGCTGCTGCTGAAGGTGCCGGGGTCGTTGTCATCTGCGGGAAACTGGAAGCCGAGATCGCCGAACTGGACGGGCATGAGAAACAGGCTTTTCTCGAAGACATGGGGCTGCCGGAAGCCGGACTCGACCGCCTGATTCGTAACGGATACGCCCTGTTGGGGCTGATTACCTATTTTACCGCCGGCGTTAAAGAAGTTCGCGCCTGGACTATCGTAAACGGCACCAAGGCCCCTCAGGCGGCTGGCGTGATTCACTCCGACTTTGAAAAAGGATTCATCCGTGCTGAAGTAATCGGCTTTAATGACTACATCACCTGCAACGGTGAAAGCGGTGCCAAGGAAAAAGGGCTGATGCGACTCGAAGGCAAGGAGTACGTCGTCAAGGACGGCGATGTAATGCACTTCCGTTTCAATGTATGATATCCCCTAAAAAGCCCCGGAAACCGGGGCTTTTTAGCACCTGCGCTCTTGAAACAACGACCGGCACCCTTCGAAAGGGCTCGACCATGAGCGCCCCTTTTTTATTGAGCAACGCGGCCAGTTGTGCTACTTTGCAAAACTATTTAATATTCAGATGCGGGAGATATTCGAATGTTCAGTTCTTTTATTAAGAAATTTATCGGCAGCAAAAATGAGCGTGAGCTCAAAAAAATGTGGCCGATTGTTGCCAAAATCAATGCCCTCGAAGCATCGACATCCCTGCTCTCCGACGAACAGCTCAGTGGCAAGACATTCGAATTCAAGGAGCGCTACAGCAAAGGCGAAGCTTTGGACGCACTCCTTCCGGAAGCTTTTGCCGTGTGCCGTGAGGCCGGCAAACGCGTACTGGGCATGCGCCATTTTGACGTGCAGCTGATCGGTGGCATGGTGTTACATTCCGGTAAAATCGCTGAAATGAAGACCGGTGAAGGTAAAACGCTGGTCGCCACCCTGCCCGCCTACCTGAATGCCATCTCGGGCAAAGGTGTCCATGTCGTTACGGTCAATGATTATCTGGCAAAACGAGACTCTGAGTGGATGGGAAGGCTCTACGGTTTTCTCGGACTGACCACAGGTATTATAGTCCATGGCATCGAGGATGAGCAGCGCCGCACGAACTATGCAGCCGATATTACCTACGGCACCAACAATGAATTCGGCTTCGATTACCTGCGCGATAACATGAAATTTGATCTGGATGATTATGTGCAGCGCGGCTTCAACTACGCCATCGTCGATGAGGTCGACTCGATCCTGATCGATGAAGCGCGTACTCCGCTGATCATTTCCGGACCGACCGAAGATTCGACCGACAAATACTATGTCATCAACGCCATCATCCCGAAACTGGAAAAGGGCGAGGTTATTGATGTTGAGGCCAACACCCTTTCCGGCAAGCGCAAGCAGTATTCCGGAGACTTTACAATTGATGAAAAAGGCAAGAGCGCTGCACTGACCGAGCAGGGTGTTCTCAAGGTTGAAAAACTGCTCAAGATCGAGAACCTGTTTGACCCGCATAACATCGAAATTCTGCATCACGTCAACCAGGCCTTGCGTGCGCACACCATGTACAAACGGGATGTCGACTATGTCGTCAGGGATGGCGAGGTCATGATTGTTGATGAGTTTACCGGTCGCCTCATGCCGGGACGACGATGGTCAGACGGTCTCCACCAGGCAATCGAGGCCAAGGAAGGGGTCAAGATCGAGAATGAAAATCAGACCCTGGCAACAATCACATTCCAGAACTATTTCCGCATGTACAGCAAGCTGTCCGGCATGACTGGTACCGCCGACACCGAAGCGGAGGAGTTTCACAAGATCTACAAGCTTGAAGTCAGCGTCATCCCGACCAACCGGGTCCTGCTGCGACCGGATTTTCCTGACGTCATCTACAAGACCGAAGCCGAGAAGTTCAAGGCGGTTATTGAAGATATCAAGGAGCATTACGCCACAGGTCAGCCCTGTCTGGTCGGCACGATCTCGATTGAAAAATCGGAAGTGCTGGCAGATATGCTGAAACGCCAGGGCGTGCCACACAGCGTGCTAAACGCCAAACAACATGAGCGCGAAGCCGAGATCGTTTCTCAGGCCGGCCGTAAGCATGCCATCATGATCGCTACAAACATGGCCGGTCGTGGAACTGATATCGTGCTGGGCGGCAATCCGGATGCCCTGGCAAAACAGTGGCGCAGAGACAATCCGGAAGCTACCGACGAGCAGTATCTGGCTCTTGTTGAAAAATATAAAACCGAGTGTAAAGCCGAGCACGATGAGGTAGTACAGCTCGGAGGACTTCACATCATCGGCACCGAACGTCACGAATCACGCCGCATTGACAACCAGCTGCGCGGACGTTCCGGGCGTCAGGGTGATCCGGGTTCATCCCGTTTTTATCTGTCACTGGAAGATGATCTGCTGCGCATCTTCGGCTCCGAGCGGGTTGCCAAGATCATGGACCTGCTCAAAATCGAGGAGGGTGAAGCCATCACACACGGCATGATTTCCCGCTCTATCGAAAATGCCCAGAAAAAAGTCGAAGCTCACAACTTCGACATTCGAAAACACCTGATCGAGTATGACGATGTCATGAACAAACAGCGCGAAGTCATTTACACCCAGCGCCGCGAAATCCTGTCCGGGGAAAATATTCGTGCCAGTTTCCTCGAAATGTTGGATGAAACAGTTGAAGAAATAGTTGCAACCTTCGCCATCGATAAAGTGCCTGCTCAGGAATGGGACTGGCAGGGGGTTGGCGAAATCGTGTACAAATGTTTCAATCTGCAGCTCGATCTGCCGCCGGAGATGCTCAGCCGTCTCACACCGGTCAACTTCAACGACACTCTCAGTGAGCAGGCCCACACCATATTTGATGCCAGAGTGCAGGAGATGGGCGATGAGCTGATGGATCATCTCATCAAGGTCATGATGCTGCAGGCCATTGACACACACTGGAAGGATCATCTGCTGAATATCGACCACCTGAAAGAGGGTATCGGTCTGCGCGGCTACGGTCAGAAAGATCCCAAGCAGGAGTACAAGAAAGAAGCTTACAACCTGTTCATGGAGTTGATGGTCAGAATCCGTGAAGAGGTCGTCGAGCGCATCTACTGGGTCCAGCTTGATCGAGGCGGTGAAGAGATAGAAGAACTGGCTGAAGAACAACGCAGCCAGAAACTTATTTTCAACCTGGGGGGAGAAGAACGCCACCAGGAACCGGTCAAGAGCCAGAAGGTCGCCGGCCGCAACGACACCTGTCCTTGCGGGAGCGGTAAAAAATATAAGAAGTGCTGCGGGAAATAGAGATTATGAAAATACAAGGTTTCACCTTCTCAACTGTTGAAGCTGCCATAAAAAAACCGGGGCGCACGGATCTGGCGCTGATTGTGTCCGAAGTTCCCGCAGTCGCCGCCGCCGTATTCACCACCAGCGCGGTCAAGGCTGCACCGGTGCTGCTCTCTGCTGAACGAATTGCCGCTGGAACAGCTCAGGCGCTGCTGGTCAATAGCGGTAACGCAAATGCCTGTACCGGTGACAACGGTATGACCGTCGCAAGAGAGACGTCTCGACTCGTGGCAGAAGGTCTCGGCATCAATGCAGATCTGCTGCAGGTTTCTTCTACCGGCGTGATCGGCGTCCAGATGCCGCTTGATCGCTTTACGGCAGCTATCCCTGCCCTGCTGGCAGGACGCTCATCCGGCACGTTTGACGACGTGGCACGCGCGATCATGACCACCGACACCTTTCCCAAACTGGAAACACGGAACGGTCAGGCGGGCGGCGTCAGCTATACGGTGGCCGGGATTGCCAAAGGGGCTGGCATGATCATGCCCAACATGGCGACCATGCTATCGTTTATCATAACCGACGCAGCTGTTGAGCCGGCTTTTTTGCAGCAGACTTTTCGCGCAGCGGTCAATTCATCGTTCAATGCCATCACAGTAGACGGTGATATGTCCACCAATGACACCTGTCTGATCATGGCAAACGGCATGGCCGGCAATCCGGTCATCGCTGCCGGAACCGACGAAGCACAGGTTTTTGAGTCAGTACTGGCCGAAGTGCTGCTCTCATTGGCGAAACAGATCGTAAAGGATGGTGAAGGGGCCACCAAGTTTGTAGAAATAAGTGTCAGCGGCGCTGTGGACGACTCAGATGCTAAAAAAGCTGCTCTGGCTATTGCAAACTCCAGCCTCGTTAAAACCGCCTTTTTCGGGCAGGATGCCAACTGGGGTCGTATTTTTGCAGCGGTCGGGTATTCGGGGGCTGTTGTTAATCAAGCACTGCTTTCACTGCACTTTGATGATGTCTGTATGGCCGTCCAGGGTATCTTTGCCGGTGGAGATGCCGAAGCGCGCGGATCTGAAGTACTGAAACAGAAGGAATTCCGCGTCAGCGTCAACTTGGGTCTCGGAAACGGAACCGCAACGGTGTACACGTCCGACCTTTCTCATGAATACGTCTCGATCAACGCCGATTATCGTACCTGATGCCGACTCCCTATAGATTGCACACCCTGCGCCTCCGGTTTCGGAGGCTTTTTTATCGCGTCCAGAATCTGCTGCCCGGCCGCCTGCTGATCCTGGGCTGTGTCTGTCTGTGTGTACTATACTCCCGCCAACTGTACGCATCTGACAGCTTGATCGACGCCGGACGGGCAACATCCATCGACCTGGTGCTTGAGAGCGCCATGCGTCAAGGGCTGATCGCAGGCGGCGTTGTCGTTATTGGAGATCGAAACGGACAGCAGTACAGCACTGCCCGGGGACGCCTCTTTCCATCACCGGAGTCAACGCTGCTATCAGATCGAACGATCTTTGATATCGCTTCCCTGACAAAGGTCATTGCCACGACACCCGCCATCATGAAGCTGTTGGAGCAGGGACAGCTCAATCTTCTGGATCCTCTCTCGCGCTGGTTTCCCGAATTTGAAGGGACCGGCCGAGAAGAAACCACCATTCTTAACCTGTTGACACATACCTCAGGCATCGATGACATCGATGTCCCGATCGAAAATCCTACTGCGGGAGCACTGGCCAAAGTTGCTGTCCAAAACAACGGCGCCCTGCCTGGCAACCGCTTTCGCTATGCCGACATAAATTTTATTCTGCTGGGTGAACTGGTCAACAGAGCAACCGGTATCTCTCTGGAACGTTTTACGGCGGAACAGCTCTTTGCTCCGCTCGCCATGGCTGATACGCTGTTCAGACCGCAACCGGAGGTTCCGCTTTCAATAGCCCCGACTGCTGGTAATGGAAGAGTTTTACAAGCCGGTATCGTGCAGGATCAGAATTCACGACGTCTGAACGGAGTAGCCGGTCACGCCGGACTGTTCAGCTCGGCATCAGATCTGTCCCGTTTTGCAACCATGATCCTTAACAAAGGCAAGACCCGCTCGGGGGTACAACTATTCAGTTCCCGGGTTATTACACAGATGACAGCACCCTATTTCTACAGTAACGGACGTGTTATCAGGGGACTGGGCTGGGATATTCACTCCCCCTTTTCCGCTCCGCGCGGCAGTTTTTTTTCAGAGATGTCGTTTGGGCATACCGGTTATAGCGGCTCCTCGATCTGGATCGACCCGGCTCAGGACCTGTTCGTGATTCTGCTGACAACCCGGCTTAACTATGAAAACATTCATCACTTCAACCGCCTGCGAAGTGACATTTCCACGCTGGCCGTTTCAATATTTGCCCATCCCGGAATAGTTGACGAACTGGGTAATAATCCGTAAATTCCCTGAAACGCTAATACCTTGACACGTTAACACGGCTGTGTTAGTAGTTTTTGGCATTACTATTCCGCCTCATTAAAACTGCAAGGGAGGAATCGATGAGCATTAAACTGCTGGTCGCCGATGACAGTATCACTATACAGAAGGTAATCGGCATCATTTTCGGGGGTGAGGAATACTCCCTGACGGTCGTCGATAACGGAAAAGCTGCACTCGAAAAAGCCCGTGAAATCAATCCGGACGTTCTGTTGATAGACGCTCTTATGCCCGGTATGTCTGGGTATGAGGTGGCTGAAGCGATACGGGCAACTCCTGCACTTGCTTTGAAACCGATACTTATTTTAACCGGTTCATTCGAACCGTTTGATGAAGATCAGGCAAAAAGATGCGGCGCTGATGATTTTCTGGCCAAACCATTTGAATCGCAACAAATTGTAACGAAAGTCAAAGACCTGGTTGCTCTGGGCGCTTCACGCTGTCAGGGCGTACCTGCCGGTGAGTCGAATGTGCCGGTTGAAGCGCCTGCTGAAACACTGCCTGAACCGTTTAGTTTTTCCGATGCCACAGACGTATTTGCCCCGTTGGAAGAGCCTTTTGTTGCACCTCCCGCACTAGAACCCGAAACTCAGCCACCTGCCGTGCCCTCTGATCCTGCAGATATCTGGGATGCATTTACTCCATTGCTTGAAACGGAGAGCGCACCTGCAGCAGATACTGTTTCATTTGAACTGCCGGAAGAAACGGATGTTTTTGCACTTGCCACTGCTCAGACAGAATCTCCGTTTGAACCACCTGCCCCTGAGCCTGTAGCAGCCATACAGAACACCGGATCACAATGGATTCCGGTAGAAGAGAGTACATTCGAATTTACTGAAGAGGCCGTTGCCAGTCCGCTCCTCTCCTCTTCAGAACCGGATGTTGTGACGCAACAGGTAGAATTCGGTGATATCAGCTTCGAAAACGACCAGCTTTCCCCGTTTATCACCACTTCGCCCGACGATGTCACACCCGAAGCAGCCGCTCCTCCGCCTGAGGTTCCCGTTGAAACGGTGGCTACCCCGACTCCGGAGTCAGAAGCTGAAGAGAGTGCATCAACCCCGGTGCCGGAAGTACCAGAAATTCAAGAAGTACCCGTTGTCGCACCGGTTGCGGCTCTGGCGCTGACTGAGGAACAGCTTAAAGCTGCCATTGCATCTGTTTCCCGGGAAGTTATCGAACGCATCGTCTGGGAGGTGGTTCCCGACCTGGCTGAAACGCTTATCAAGGAAGCCATCCGGCAGATCAAAGAGGGACGCTGAATACCCCTGTAAACATATACGTGTACCTATGGGGATGCTTTGCGCATCCCCGTTTTTTTATCTAACGCCTGAGGAAACAGCCATGATCAAAAAAGCTATCGCAAAAGTTGTCGAACGGGAAAATCTGAGCGAAGGTGAGATGATTGAGGTCATGAACCAGATCATGTCTGGAGAATGTACTCCGGCGCAGATCGGCGCCTTTATCACCGCCCTGCGTATGAAGGGTGAAACCGTGGAAGAGATCACCGGAGCAGCGCGGGTCATGCGTGAGCGCGCCACACCGATCCGGGTAAAAGGTGTGCTCGGCATCGATCGAGATGACATAAATATCGACCGCGAGACCATCCTGGACGTCGTCGGTACCGGCGGCGACGGAACCAATACCTTTAACATATCCACGACTGTCTCCTTTGTTGTTTCGGCCTGCGGCGTTAAAGTTGCCAAACATGGTAACCGCTCGGTCTCATCAGCCTGCGGCAGCGCTGATGTACTGGAGAAACTGGGTATCAACCTGGACGTAACCGTCGAAACGGTCGAAAACTGTATTGATCAGATCGGCATCGGTTTCCTTTTTGCCCCTGCCCTGCATGGCGCTATGAAACATGCCATCGGACCGCGCCGCGAAATCGGTATCCGCACGATCTTCAATATTCTGGGACCGCTGACTAACCCAGCCGGAGCCGACTGCCAGGTCATGGGGGTCTATCGTGCCGACCTGGTGGAGACGTTGGCTGGCGTACTCCACAAACTGGGCTGTCGCCACGGTTTTGTCGTGCATGGATCAGACGGAATGGACGAAATGACCCTGACCGGTGCGACGCTGGTGGCCGAAGTCACTCCCGCAGGCGTCACTCTCAGCAGCGTTATTCCTGAACAACTGGGCCTGGCTTGTTGCCAGATGCAGGCGTTTAAAGGGGGAGATGCCGCAGTTAATGCGAAGATTGTCACAGCAGTGCTGGCGGGAGAAGCAGGGCCACGCAGAGATGTTGTGCTACTGAACGCTGCCTATGCCCTGCTGGCTGCCGGGAAAGTAACGACTCCGGTAGAAGGTATGAGACTGGCGGCTGAAGCGATCGACTCCGGACGGGCGCTACAGCAGGTAAAGAAGCTGGCTGCTTTAACGAATCAGAGATAGACAATTCAGTTTGAGGTACTACTCATGACCGACGTTCCCGACATCCTTAAAAAAATTGTCGCCCACAAGCGGAATGAAGTTGCCGCCGCTCAAGCCGCTTCACCGGTCAGTGAACTATTAGCTCGCATTGGCGACCTGGAAGACGTCCCGCGCGGCTTCGAGCGCCATCTGCGTGAAGCTGCGGCATCGGACTGGACCGCCATCATCGCTGAGGTCAAGAAGGGCTCTCCCAGCAAAGGCATCATCCGCGAAGATTTTGATCCGCTTGAAATCGCCGAAATTTACCAGAATAACGGCGCTACCTGCCTGTCGGTACTGACCGACGAGCACTTCTTTCTGGGACACCTGCGTTACCTGGCCCTGATCCGTGAAGCGGTCTCCCTGCCGCTCCTGCGCAAGGATTTTATCTGCGATCCCTACCAGATCTACGAGGCCCGCGCTGCCGGTGCCGATGCAATTCTGCTGATCGCCGCCATGCTTGATTTGAATCAGTTACGGGAATTTTATGCGACAGCACGGGAGCTTCAGCTGGATGTACTGCTGGAGGTTCACGATGAATCCGAGATGGAGGTGGCGCTCAAAACAGACTGCACCCTGATCGGCGTCAACAACCGCAACCTGCGGACGTTTGTTACCGATCTCGGCACCACCGGACGCCTGGCCCGCATGCTGCCGCCCGATCGTCTGCTGGTAACCGAAAGCGGCATACATGACCGTGCCGATATAGACCGTCTTGCAACAGACGGCGCGCGGGCCTACCTGATCGGTGAATCGATGATGCGTGAAACAGATATCGGTCATAAATTACGCGAGCTGCTGAACTCGTAAAATTGATTTTATTGAGCCTTCAGCAGCCCTTTTTCCTTAACCAGGCCGAGTGACTGCAGCAGTTCAAGCGCCCGCTTGAGCTGATAATCCTTTTCCAGGTCAGTGCCATCACCCGCTCCATGCGGTGCGGCGGCCGGCTTTACGGCTGGCTTCGCAGGGAGTTTCGGCAGCGGTTCAGCCGGTGCGCCTTCCGGTGCCAGACGATGATCCAGATCGTTTTCCTTAAGTCGATCACCCTCCCCTTTCAATTTTCCCGGTACTATTTTCTGAGCGGCAACCTCAATATCAGGAACTATCCCCTTGGCCTGAATCGAGCGACCGCTGGGGGTATAATAGCGCGCAGTGGTCAGCTTAAGTGCAGCGTTCCCCTTCATCGGATAGATGCTCTGTACGGAGCCCTTACCAAAACTCTGCGTCCCCATGATGATAGCGCGCTTGTGGTCCTGCAGCGCACCGGCTACGATCTCGGAGGCGCTGGCACTGCCGCCGTTAATCAGAATAACTATCGGGTATCGAGGTTCCTTGGTTCCCAATGTTGCATTATAGACGCGGTTCGTTTCAGGCAGACGCCCCTTGATCGAGACGATGGCGGTCTTTGTCATATCATCACCGATGAAACAGTTAACAACCTGCGATGATGCATCCAGCAGCCCGCCCGGATTATAGCGCAGATCCAGTACCAGCCCTTTCAGCTGGCCGCCGGCCTGAGAGTGCAGTGCCGCAAGCGCCTCCTTGAACTCGGGCCCGGTCCGTTCCTGAAACTGCGCTATGCGGATCAGACCGTAACCGGGAGCCAGCATGCGTGATTTCAGGCTTTTTATTTTAATGATATCGCGCACCAGATTGAAAACGAGCGACCTGGGGGAATCATTACGCAGAATCGTCAACGTTACCGCCGTCCCCTTCTCACCCCGCATCAGCTTGACCGCAGCTGAAATATTCATTCCCTGGGTCGAGGTACCGTTGATCTTCCAGATGTAATCATTTGCTGCAATACCGGCCCTGAAAGCCGGAGTGTCGTCAATCGGCGAAATGACAGACAGCTTGCCGTCTTTCATGCCTAGTTCGATACCGACACCACCAAAAGCACCCGACATCTGAATTTCCATCTCATGGTACGGTTCCGGCGGCAGATAGGCGCTATGCGGATCCAGAGCGGCCAGCATTCCGTTAACCATACTCAATGCCAGTTTTTTGGAATCCGGCTTTTCAACATGGCTTTCCATAACGGCCGTATAAGCTTCCTTGAGCAGCGCAAGATAGGCGGAATCCGGGTGGCGGGCTTGCTCATTTCGGCGGATCAACAGAAAAGATGTGCAAGCGACCGCCAGCAGAACCGAAACGGTGACCCAGATCAGAGTAGTGCGTTGTTTTTGACCGGTAGGCATGCGTGGTTATCTCCTTACATCAATTCCGTAACTTTTAATTTTGCGGTGCAGGTTACTGCGTTCAAGTTCGATAATCTCGGCTGTGCGGGATATATTCCAGTCATTCTCTTCCAGCTTGTGAATGATAAATTCCCGCTCAAAATCCTCGCGAGCATCACGCAACGCCGAACGGGAAAAGGCCGTATCCAGTTTTGGCAGTGGTGGCGGACCGGAAGAAGCGGCGCCATACAGCTCAGGGACATCGGCTGGAGTTATAACGCGACCGGGGGTCATGATCAGAATACGTTCGACGATATTTTTTAACTCGCGCACATTGCCGGGCCAGGAATATCCTTTCAGCATTTCAAGCGTCTCGGGCTGAAATGTTTTGGCTTCACGCCCTTCACGACGATAGAGTTGGGCCACGAAACAGCCCACCAGCAGTGGAATGTCGTCCAGACGTTCACGCAAGGCCGGAGCATGAAACGGAATAACATTCAGTCGATAATACAAATCCTCCCGAAAACGCCCGGCAGCAATTTCCTCGGCCAGCACCTTGTTGGTGGCAGCCACGATTCGGACATCAACGGTCACCTGACGTGTCCCGCCGACCCGTTCAAAACAGCGCTCCTGAAGCACCCGCAGAATTTTTGCCTGCGTCTTAAGCGACATATCGGCAATCTCATCCAAAAACAGAGTGCCGCCGTCGGCAAGATCAAAACGGCCCTTTTTCTGTGCCACGGCTCCGGTAAAAGCCCCTTTTTCATGTCCGAACAGCTCACTCTCGATCAGCTCTTCCGGAATGGCTGCACAGTTAATGGCAATGAACGGTCGATCACGACGCGGACTGTAATAGTGGATCGAACGCGATATCAGCTCTTTACCGGTTCCATTCTCACCCGTTATCAATGTTGAAGCCGAAGTAGGCGCAACGCGCAATATCTGATCGCGCAAAGCTGCTATCGGCGGCGCGTTACCTAATAATTCATACTCATTTACGACAGTGCGTTTCAGTTCGGCATTCTCAGCCCGTAATTCCTGCAGCTGCAAAGCGTTGGCAACCGTAATCAGCACCTTTTCCAGGGAGAGCGGCTTCTCAATAAAATCAAAAGCGCCCAATTTAGTCGCCCGCACCGCCGTCTCAATGGTCCCATGTCCCGAAATCATAATTACGGTCAGGTGCGGAAAGAGTGTTTTCAGCCGCTCCAGCGTTTCCAGACCATCAATGCCGGGCATCCAGATATCGAGCAGCACCAGGTCGGGCGACTCCTGCCCGGCCAGCTCGATGCCATCGATTCCGCAGGGAGCGGTCATGACCTGGTAGCCTTCATCTTCAAGAATTCCACCTAGCGATGTGCGGATATCCTTTTCATCATCAATAATCAAAATAGTACGCTGCATGTCACTCCACCTTTCTCTAGCGGCGCTCTCCGGCCGGCAATTCGATGATAAAAACAGCTCCATGCGGTTCATTATCACGAATCCGGACGAAACCGCCATGATCGGTAATGATACTGCTGACAATCGCCAACCCCAGGCCGGTACCGCTTTTTTTGGTTGAAAAATACGGTTCAAACAGGCGCGGCTTATCTTCAGGAGCGATCCCGGGACCGTCATCGGCACTCGTTATCACCGCCATTTTCAATTCACTGTCATAGACGGTCGTCAGAGAGACCTGCCCCTGTTCATCCATGGCAGACACGGCGTTTTCGAGTATATTGATCAGTACCCGTTTGATCTGGTCACGATCAATATTCAACTGCGGCATATTTTCATCTGCAGCAAAGCTGAACTGAACGCGCGGATGACCTTCCTGATAGAGTGTCAGCGTCTCGCGGATCAGTCCGTTAATATCGTTCGGCTCGGGTTGAATAGCGGGCATACGGGCAAAATTTGAAAACTCGTTGACCAGGTTCTTGAGGTCGTCAACCGACTTGATAATCATGGCCGTACATTCATCGAAAACCGTTTCATCGTCTGAGAAGCGCGAGAGATAACGCTTGCGCAGCCGTTGGGCAGAAAGCTGAATCGGGGTCAACGGATTCTTGATCTCATGAGCAATTCTGCGCGCTACCTCGCGCCAGGCGGCCATACGTTGGGCCCGCATCATCTGGGTCTGATCATCGAGCACCGCCACAATCCCCAGAACAGTGCCGTTGCCGTCACGCAACATGGTTAAATGCAGCTGCAGCGTCAGGCGTGTACCACGCACATCCACTGAAATCTGGCGACTGATGCTGCCATGCTGCGATTGCGACAGTTCGCGGATTGATTCCATGGCTATCTCAAGCTGTGCCTCCTGTAGCACCTCACGAAAATTCCTTCCCAGCACATGCGCGGCGGTCAGACACAGCAGGCGTTCGGCGGAGGTATTGATCGTGCGTACGATTCCTTCGCGATCGACCGAGATAACGCCAGCCGCCACGTTATGCAGTACAATCTCCATATACTGCCGGCGCCGCTCGATCTCCTGATTGCTGCGCGACAGTTCTACATTGGAGACGTTCAGAGCCTGCTGCTTGGCACGCAGATCCGCAGTCATGCGGTTGAAAGACTGCACCAGCATACCGATTTCATCCTCGGAGAAAGCTTCGATCCTCACGTCAAGATTGCCGTTTGCCACAGCGTGGGTGGCATCGACCAGTTCCTGCAGCGGCTTGGTCATGCTGTTAGCCAGATAGACACCCATCCAGTAGGCCAAAAACAGAATTACCATGGCTATCAAAAACAGCGTAAAAATGTAGCCGGTACGGATCGGGTTTTTCAGTATTTTGAGCTGCCGGAATTCGTGATACGACTCGGTGATCTCCTTCATTTTACTGACCAGCGAGTACGGCACATAATAATTGACAACGATCACTCCGACCACATCCGAAGTGTTCCAGGTTGAGCGGATCGGCACAATACCCCTGATCAGATCAGCCTTGCCGGCCTGGTTGACTCTGGTCAGCTCCTCTCCGGCCAGCCCGCGCTTGATATCTTCGGAGGAGGGGTTGGTGAACTCCGCTTTCGGCACGCTCGGGTTGGTGGCCCGCACCAGTTCCTCGCGCTGGGCAGAATAGACTTCAACAACGCCCAGATTATATTCCTTCTGTTTCTGACGGATGAGCTCGCGCAACTGCGGCAGATTGGCGTCGTTCAGCAGTTTACGGTCTTTAACAAATTCTGCGATCTGCCTGCCGTAGTAGAGAGAGTTGGTGGCGGAACTCTTGTAATAGGTCTGGGCCACCTCCAACGATTCACTAAGCGACGTTTCAACCTGGGTATTGAACCAGTTGTGAACCGTGTTGTTGATGAAACCGGCTGCGGCAAAAAAGAGCAGCATGGTCGGAACCAGCGAGAGCCCAACAAACGAGAGCACCAGCTTGGAGCGCAGGCGCTTGGCCAGGGGATTGGCGCGGCTTTCCATAAACAGTTTGACGACATTACGACAGACCAGATAGACCAGCAGAATCACGAGCAAAATTACAACGTTGATGACGGCAAATATAGCAATATTACTGCCGATCTTGGCATCGGAACTGAGCTGCGTCAGATGAATTTCGGCCCTGGTCAACAGAATGATCAGCACCACCGACAGCAGGATGACAACCGCCTCGCGAATCCGTTTGGTACGTTCTTTTTTTGAAAGCATCAGATCCATGCGTGTACGACTCCCGTCACATTCTTCCGGAACGGATAATGGCGTAGACCAGCCATAACCCGAGCAGACCGGCGACGGTGTATCCCAGGAAGGCCAGCACCGGGAAACCCAGCAACACCGGCCCGTGCCCACTCTGCATCATGATTGAAGAGCCGACGATCAGCGCCGCCAGGATCAGGCTGGAGGAGAGACGGTTGATGGAACGGTCGAAATCGGCGGTGAATTTGTCAAGGCCGCGGTGTTCCAGATCAATTTTGAATTTATTGCGGTTCAGGCGGTTGACGATTTCCTTCAGGTCGCGCGGGAGATTACGCGCCAGGTTCAGGTAGGAGGAGACCATCGTCCGCATCTGACGAGAGACGGTACGGGGCGACAGCTTGCGACGCAGGATTTTTTCCAAAAAGGGGCGTACGTGCGTCACCATATCAAAGGCTGGATTCAGCGAACGACCCATCCCCTCGATGATGACCAGTGACTTGGCCAAGAGCAGCAGGTCGGGCTGAATCCGAATCGAATACAGGGTGATGATTTCTACAAATTCCAGCAGCATGCGCCCGACTTCAATTTCACGCAGCGGAATTTCGTAATAGCCGTCAATAAAATGGGTCAAATCACGCTTCAAGGCGCGAATATCAAGATCATCCGAAATATCGCCGGTAAACAGCAGCAACGAAATCACCTGATCCATATCGCGCTCGACAATCGCCAGCATAATATCACTCAGAAATTCAGCGGTGTTTTCGTCAATATGCCCGACGATGCCATAGTCCAGCAGACAGATGATATTATTCGGCAGAATAAAAACATTACCGGGATGGAGATCACCATGAAAAAAGCCATGCGTCAGCACCATCTCCAGAAAAGCATCCGCACCACGATTGGCGATTTCGGCACGGTCCAGACCGCTGCGATCAAGTGCTGCCATGTCGGAGACCTTGATGCCGTCTATATATTCGAGCGTCAATACGCCACGGGTGGTATGGCTCCAGTGCACCGTAGGAAAGTACATCCAGTGTGTCGTTTTGAAGTTATCCCGAAACTTCTCCAGCGTATGACCTTCACGCGAAAAATCCATCTCGCGCCGGATGCTGCGGGCAAATTCACGCACAACACCGACCGGATCATACAATTCACTGCCGGAAACATGCCGCCCCGCCAGACCGGCCAGTGATATCAAAGCGCTGATATCAGACTCGACTTTCTCAACGATACCGGGACGGCGGACCTTGACAACCACCTGCTCGCCGCTCTTCAAACGGGCCCGGTGTACCTGGGCAATCGAGGCTGCCGCCAGCGGTTCCGTCTCGATAGTATCAAACAGCACTTCAACCGGATGCCCGAGCTCCTGTTCAATCTGGGATCGCAAAGCTTCATACGAGAAACTGGGCACCTGATCCTGCAGCTTTTCGAACTCTGCGATAAACGCAGGTGGTATGATGTCGGGACGCGTCGAGAGGATCTGTCCCAGCTTGATGAAGGTCGGCCCCAGCTCTTCAAGCGCCATACGCATTCGCACTGCCGAGCTGAGACCGGCCAGTTCCGGCACTTCACGGCGCAGCAAGCGGCGCCCTTTGGCGGCAATATCAGCCAGTCCCAGCATTTCCAGAACATGATCGAAGCCGTATTTACTGAGAATGCGGACGATATCCCAGTAGCGCCGCATACTGCGGATATTGCGGTTTATGTTAAGAAATGTACGCATGAGTGATCAGGGTGTGCGTTCTTCCAGCTCCTGCACGCGTTTGACCAGACGATCATACTCATCACGCGACACGAGGCCCAGCCGGTCAACAACTTTTTGAACTTCGGTTTCAGCCAACTGCTGAATTTTTTCACGGCTTTCCTTAGCGAGACCCTGCATGCGGTCGATAAACGCCTTACCCTCATCCTCACTCAGTTTGTAGCGATCTTTCATCTCGGCAACCAGTTCCTCGCCTTTTTTTTGGGTAATTGCTACGGCTCCGATGGCCGACATCATTGTTTTTTCGAGTAGTTCGAACATGGCAGACACTCCTTTTTGGTTAAAAAACATGTGCGGGCGGATAATACCATAGAGCCGGGAACTTGCAAACCCGATTGTTGCATTTTTGCATCAATTGCCCTGCAGCAGCGGCTGTGCTACTGTCGGGAAAAATTTTATATCCAACGGGGACAGAGACATGCGCATCCAGGACACATCGTCACTCAAGGAGCTTGACAAGAATACCCGCAGTACTTCCCCGGTCAAAAAGGTACTCAGTTCAATATTTGCATCCGAATTGACACAGCAGGAGCAGGTGGCCGGGACCTATCAGGATGAGGTTGAAACGTTGCGCAAGGAGATCGAGGCGGCTGGCGACAAGCTTACCCGGGAACCGATCCTGGCCAACTTCAAACAGTTTCGTGATCTCTTGAGCTCTCTGGCGAAACGGATCAGCACAGAAGCGTACCGCCTGGAAAAATTTGGCGGCACCTCGCAGAATCCCCGTTATTACGAGGTCATCGCAGTTATCGACCGTGAAGCGGATGCTCTCTATAAACTGATCGTTGCAGAGAACCGCGACAGCCTGGCCATCACCGCCAAGGTTATCGGGATAAAAGGGATGGTGGTTGATCTGGTAACATAATTGTAAAAAAACATACTGCGCATGTCGAACTCGCTTACACAAAATCAATTTCCTTCCCGCCGTTTCACACTAATAATAACTATTTTAGCATGTTACAATTTGGTACAGTCATTGCTCATGAGTGTCATGAGGTGTATATGCCACATAAACAGCATCACGCCCCTGCGAAAAGGGTCTTGAGACCGATGATCTGCATGAAGAATTTTATCAGCGCCAGATGATCTGCCACGGTCAGCTCGGCAACCCACGGTCAGGTTGCCTCCGTCTACAAGCGTTGCCGTTGTGCACTGGCTGCGCTCGGTATCAAGCCCTCCCCCCAAACAATCGCTGTTTATGAGTCATCTCTCGTACCTTCCTGAAAAAATCGCTGATCTCCCGGCTTGCTTTATAATAAAAGTGTTGAATCAGGGAACCTTCCTCTTCATAAAGAGGGATTGAGGGAGAATTTTTTAATCATATTTGAGATTGCGAGGTGGGGGCATGATGTGGAGATTTCATGTGCCCTGGCGATTTCAACATGAAATAACAGGTGTTTCGGATTATCTGCAGGGTGTCCATGCCGAACGATGTTCCGGTTAATGTATTTACAGCTTGCGGGGTAGGTGGATTACCAGTTATAAAATGCGGGTTTTTGTAAAGGTCTTGTAAACGGAGGTAGCAGATTGACACAGTCCTCATCAAATAATCGCGTACTCATCGTCGATGATGAAGCAGAGATCTGCAGCACGCTTGCGAGTGTGTTACGACGTGAAGGCTATTCGGTTGATACCGCATCTGGTCGCTATGAAGCCCATGCTTATTGCCAAGCTATTTCCTACGACCTAGTTATTACGGACATTGTATTGGCTGGTGAGAGCGGTATTGAACTCCTGAAAGATATAAAAAACATCTCTGCATCAACACAGGTGGTTATATTTACCGGTAATCCGGAAGTCGATACATCTACGGAAGCACTGCGAAACAACGCATTCGATTATCTGATAAAGCCGGTGCGCAGAGAAACGCTCATTGCTGTAACGCGACATGCAATCTCGGCTAAAAAACTGATTGATGAAAACGAAAAATATCGTGCCGATCTGGAAGCTATTTTTCATAGTGTATCAGACAGTATTGTTATGGTTGACAATGATGGGAAGTTAGTGCGCTTCAATGCAGCGGCGGAAGATGCCTGTGGATATTGCAGCAACAAACTCGGAATGGATATTTCATCAATCGACGTTGGTTGCAACAGATTATGCAATGCCCCGCTGCTGGAAGTGCTGCAGACCAAAAAACCAAACAAAATAAGCCGTGTTGAATGTCATCCCACCGGCGGACCTGTTCGTATTGTCAGTTTAACGGCAACGCCAATTATCGGTTCTGACGGATCTGTCAACGGCGCAGTGATCGTAGTTCGCGACGAAACACGTCTTGTCGATCTGGAGCGATCTCTTAGGCGGCGAGATCAGATTCACCATACAATTATCGGATCGTCAGAACCCATGCAGCAAATCTATTCAATGATTGAGGTTCTGGCCGGAGTGTCCACCACGGTGCTGATAACGGGTGAAAGCGGCACCGGTAAGGAGTTGGTTGCTGCCGCGCTTCACTCATGCGGCCCACGCGTAAAAAAGCCCTTTATTAAACTTAATTGCTCCGCTCTGTCTGAGGCACTTCTGGAGAGTGAACTGTTTGGTCATGTACGGGGTGCTTTCACCGGTGCCATTGCCGATAAGATCGGGCGCTTTCAAAAAGCTGATGGCGGTACGCTTTTCCTTGACGAAATAGGAGATATATCACCTGCTGTTCAGATGCGCCTGTTACGGGTATTGCAGGAAAGTGAGTTTGAACGGGTGGGAGAATCCACACCCATTAAGGTGGATGTTCGTATAATCGCAGCGACAAACCAGAATCTGGAGGAAAGTGTACATCGAGGTAGTTTTCGGAAGGATCTCTACTATCGGCTTAATGTTGTCTGTCTGAGATTGCCCACCCTTAGAGAGCGTATCGGAGACCTTGGAACACTCGTGGCTCATTTTTTAGGAAAATTCAATAGTAAGTTCTTCAAAAATATCGTTGCTGTTTCGGATGATGCCATGGCCATCTTAGTCGCTCATGACTGGCCGGGTAATATACGAGAATTGGAACACACCATAGAGCATGCCACGCTCCTCTGTCAGACAGACTGCATAGCTGTAAGCAATCTGCCAAACAATTTGATGGCAGAAAACAGAGTTGGAGTTAAACCGGCTATTCTTCCGGCATCCCTGCAGCCAGCTTCCACTCTCACTATTACAGAAGCCCTTGAGATAGCTGGCGGCAATAAATCAGAAGCTGCCCGTCTTCTTGGAGTCTGTCGAAGTACAATTTACCGACATATTGCGTCATAAAACTGTCGCTCTAAGTTGTCGCATGCGACACTTTTGTTGTTGCATGCGACAGGTATAAAATGTTTCATTCGTGATCACATACCACATCTCTCTGTACAACGCCCCCCTTAGTTTATTACATTTATAGTCACTTCCAGCGGTAATGCGATTCTAAACTTTATTGGCACAGGGCTTGAAAGTGTTTCCAGAGGCAGACCGTTAACAACTGATGTGAAAGATGAGGCTGGCATGCCAACACTAGGCAATTACGAGACATATACGTACCGCATCAATGCAGATAATACCATTGCGAGTGTGAGTGAAAATTGGCATTCATTTGCCGTGGAGAATGGTGGTACTGAAAGTTGTAACCCTGGAAATCTAATTGGTTCGCCATTGTGGGATTTCATCAGTGGCCTGGAGACCAAGCATCTTTATGAGATCATACTAAAAAAGGCGCGAGCCCACAAACAACCGGTACAGTTGAAATTCAGATGTGACTCTCCGGATAATTGTCGTTACCTGCAGCTGTCAATTATTCCATTGAAAGATGATACGGTGGAGTTTCAAAGTAAAATAATCAGAAGCATATCCAGGGAACCGATTGCGTTACTGGAAAATGATAGAGAACGCTCGGATAGTTTTGTAAAAATATGCAGCGTATGCAAAAAAATAGCTGTATCTGATTCGGAATGGCAAGAGACAGACATGGCCATAAATACATTACAGTTGTTTGACTACGAACAGTTACCTGAGCTTTCGCATGGTCTCTGCCAAAGTTGTTATAATGAAGCAATTGCTAAAGCCACGCAAAATATCCTGTGAAATGAGCTTGAAGCCATGATTGAAGCTATACGTGCCAGTTATAGAGATCTTCACAGCGTGTCAGTGGAAGCTGCAGAGGTTTATGCACATTCTACTGACAAGCTGCTGTGTCATGTAAATGATCAACTTGAAGCACATCCTAAAATTAGTGAATTGATCGGTCAAAACCCTCATGCGTTGATGCGCGACAATCATCGCAAACATGCCACTCTCATGTCGACCGTATTTAAAATCAACTCTTTTGAACTTTTAGTACAGTCCGTACCCTGGATGTTCCGTGCATATCACGCCCGTGGATTTTCGTATGACTATTTTTTTGTTGAGCTTGTGGCGTGGCAGATTGCCGTACATGAATGCCTTGGTCAGCAAGTCCAGAAAGCCGAAATACTGGCCGTCTATACCTGGCTGGCTCAGCATCATGAAAATATGATTTTGCTCTCCCGTAGCGGAGTTGACAGTGCGAATTCAGTTCAGCTTAAAGCGGATGAAATGCAACGGTCATTCCTTTTGCTGTTTATGAGTGGAGACAGTCAAAGCTGTTTCAGTTTTATTGATCAATCCATTTATACGCCAGACGACGTGAAACATTTCTATCTGGATGTTGTCTGGCCCGTGATGTGCCGCATTGGCCACATGTGGGTATCCAACCAGATCTCTGTTGCCGAGGAGCATCTGGCAACCGCAATCGTAAGTAATATCATGGGTTCTCTGTATCGACGCTTTGCACCATTTCCGGTAACGCGCGGACAGGCAGTTGTATCAGCAGGACCGAACGAACTGCATGAAATCGGAGCACGGATGGTTGCTGATCTGATGGAAATGGATGGATGGGACGTAACGTATGTGGGGGCGAATACTCAGGACTCTGAACTGCTTGACATTCTGAAGCAGCAAAAACCCTTCGTTCTGGCATTGTCCGTTGCCACCATATTCAATCTCCAAAAAGTACGTTCGTTATTAAACCGTATCAACATCGATCCCGAAACAGTCGGGATAAAAACTATTGTTGGCGGCTCTGCTTTTAGTGGTATGCCGCTTTTGTGGCAGGAAATAGGTGCCGATGGATACGCTGCTGACGTAGGAAGTGCCATTCAAGTCTGTAACACATGGTGGATGGAACTGAAAGGATGACCATGCTGACCGATATGTTGAATCTACACAGCCAAGAGGTTACTACGTATCTCGCTTCTTCCAGTAATTTTGGAATCACACTACTGGACGCTGATTTGAACATAGTCGATTGTAACCTCGGTTTCATGCGGTTATTTGGACCGCGGCAAAAACCGATCGCCAAACCACTGCACGATTTTTTTGAACTGTCAGACAACGACATCCACTCTGGTGAAGTTGTCAAACTTGCGTGCAGCCGTAACTCGAATATGGACGGAATTTTTCATTGTAGATTTGTCAGAACAGACGGTGGGTATCTACTCTTTTGCGAGAGACTGAGTCTCACCGAAAGCCGCGTACTTGAACAGATGGGTGCCATGAACAACGAGCTTCTTAACCTGCAGCGCGAATTGGTTAAAAAGAACAACGAACTGGATAAACTGAAGCTTGAGCTGGGAGTGAGCGTTGAAAAACGGACCTTACAGGTCGAGCAGTTGACAATCGAGCAGCGCATTATTTTAAGCACCATGCCGTTAGGTGCTATTTTTATCAAGAAGAGAAAAATACAGCTGGCCAACCTGGCTTTTGAAAAAATGTTTGGCTATGAAGTCGGAGAGACCGTAGGAATGCGTACTACTGATTTTTATACAAACAGCTCTGTGTATGAGCGCATTGGTAACGAAGGCTATGCAACGATTGCCAGCGGTAAAATCTATTGCGCTGATGTTGAAATGAAAACGAAAGATGGATCACATCTCTGGTGCAGTCTGGTAGGCCAGACAGTTTCTTCTCAAAATAGTGATGATAGTTCCATCTGGATGATACAGGACATTACGGATCGCAAACAAGCCGAAGAAGAACGTTTACAGCTTCAACAGCAATTTTACCATACCCAGAGACTGGAAAGTCTCGGAGTACTGGCCGGAGGCATTGCGCACGATTTCAACAACATTCTGATGGTAATCCTGGGACACTGTTATGTTGCCAGCGATGAATCCGATCTGAATATCAACGTAAAAAACCGTATCCTTCAAATTGAAACGGCCTCGCACAGGGCTGCCGATCTGTGCCGTCAGATGCTGACCTATGCCGGTAAGAGCCCACTGCTTCAGAGTTCGGTTAATATCGGGTTATTAGTAGAAGATGTCGTGAAAATGCTGCGATCAGCCGCCATGAAAAATATTGAAATCAAGCTTGTTGGCAAGCATGACCTGCCCGATTTAAAAGGGGATTCGGGTCAAATTCAGCAGATCGTCATGAACCTGATTATTAATGCTGCTGAGGCGATTGGCGATAAAACGGGAACTATTCAGGTTGAATTGTCAGAAGCTGCGATTGAAGCTGATCTTGCAGAAAAGGATACTTTTGGCGCATGCATGCGTGCCGGTAGATATGTCTGTCTGAAAGTGAGCGACAACGGATGCGGCATGAATGAAGAGACCCAAAAGCGGATCTTTGAACCATTCTACACAACCAAGGTAACCGGTCGCGGACTTGGAATGTCAGCTATACGAGGCATCGTCACGTCACACGACGGCATTCTGAAATTGGTCAGCACGCCAGGTTTAGGTACGTCTTTTAAGGTTTATTTCCCTCTGCAAGTGGCTTCTCATGCTGCTGCTGTTGTCACACAACCTGATACATTGATTTTTCCTGAAAAATCATCCGGCTTCATTTTACTGGTGGATGATGATGATACGTTGCGCAATCTTGGTGTAATCCTGCTTGAGTTGTTGGGCTTTTCTGTTATTACCGCTCAGCACGGACGCGAAGCTCTTGAAGTTTATCGTGAGCGTAGCAGCGAGATTGACGCAATTGTTCTGGATCAGATGATGCCGGTTATGGGAGGTATTGAAGCCTATCATGAACTGCGTAAAGGTGCTCCGACCTTACCGATCATCATCAGTAGCGGTTACGAGTTTGAATCCGTAGCGGAGGCTATCGGGGCCGATGGTTATACCGGTTTTATCCATAAACCGTACAAACTGGATCAGTTGCGAAATGTGATGAGGGTGAGTAAATCATGATTTGTGCGAAAATGCTTCGACACCTTATGTTTGATTCGAATGGTGAAAAATTTCTGGTGAATGTCTTCATAGAAGCTGGAAGATAACGTGAATCTAGGGACCTGATTAAGGGGAGGTGTTATCATGAACTCAAAGAGTTATAGAGATGGCAAGTGGCTAGAGGAAATGGGAGACATGGTTGAGAATACGGTGAGTAATCTCAAAACGGTTCCCGTACTTGACGAAACCGGAAATATGGCCGAGCCTTCAGTGAACTGGCTCAGTAAAGATTCATGCACGCGGATGGATACCCTGAATGTTCAGTGGCTGGAAGAAATGGGGGACATGATTGAGAATGCTGTGAATAATCTCAAAATGATTCCCGTAATTATTACGTAAGTCAGAAGCTTGAACGTTTCCGCACAAAGTTGTTTTTGAGCGTGACAAATAGTGCATGCTAATTTTACGGTTTAGATTCCGGCATTCAGAACTGAGCGCTCACAAAAACTGCCCGTTGACCAGATTGATCGGCGACCCGCCCAGATAGGCGCTTACATTGGCAGTGACTATCGACATCAGCCTCTTTCGGGCGGCCAGTGATGCCCAGGCGATGTGCGGTGTAAAGATGCAGCTTGGAGCGGTCAACAATGGATTATCAGCCAGCATCGGCTCATGAGCAACAACATCCAGGCCTGCGCCGGCCAGTTTACCATCTCGCAATGCCTGAGCCAGGTCGGCTTCATTGACCAGTCCACCCCGCGCCAGGTTCAACAGAAAAGCGCCCGGCTTCATCAGAGAAAGAAGTTGTACATTGACAAATCCGCCGTTTTCAGCGGTCTGCGGACAGTTCAGACTGATGGCGTCCGCCGAGGCAAACAGCTCTTCCAGCGATACAAAATTGACCGGAACAGTTCCCTGGTCCTGCGGTATACGCGGCGCGTGCGCGATAATCTTCATCCCGAAAGCGGCGCCAACCCGCGCCACCGCCTTGCCGATCGTACCGTAGCCGACTATTCCCAGCGTCAGACCATCCAGCTCCACCAGCGGCGTCTTCCAGTAGGCGTGATCCGGACAACTGATCCATTCACCCGCCTTGACCGAGGCATCGTGCAGACCGACATGCAGAGCCAGCTCCAGCAGCAGGGCGAAAGTTGTCTGGACAACCGACTCGGTCGAATAGGCCGGTACGTTGGAAACCGGAATTCCCAACCTTCCGGCCGCGGCGACATCGACATTATTGTAGCCGGTGGCCAGCATGGAGATGTATTTCAATTTTGGCAGTGATTCCAGCGCAGCCGCGTCCAGCTTGACTTTGCTGAGCAGAATGATTTCGGCATCACGGGCACGCTCCAGCTTCAGCTCGACCGGTGTCCGATCGTAGATGGTGCAGTTACCCAACGCCTCAAGCGAACCCCATGAGAGGTCGCCCGGATTGATGGTGTAGCCGTCAAGTATCAAAATTTTCGCTTGTTCTGTCATTTCAGATCCTTTACGCGGACAGCAGCGCTACTCGGCAGCGGTTGGGGTTTCATCTGCTTCAGCCCCTTCTTCCGGCTCGGCGCCTTCTTCAGACTGTTCACTCTTACGGGCTTTCTTTTCATCCTTCTTCTTCTGGCGGTCAAGTTCCTTTTTTCGTTTTTCAAATGAGTAATTCGGTTTGGCCATGGGTGGTTCTCCTTGTTTATTTGTCCCGGTATTGCGTAATTATTTGTATTGGCAGGCAAGAGGGAGGATCTAAGATTATTAACAGATGCAACCGCTCGCATTGATTCACGACGATTACGGCGCTGGAACTATAACCCATTATTACCTTCTACCCAAATAAAAAAGACCACTATCGACGAATCGTCTTTGTTTAACTGTGAGCAGAATTCCAATGTCTGCATAATTTGTTACTTCGACTGTGAAACATAC
>Ga0194037_1000687_pt1 | contig 26069 bp, 18 predicted proteins | sample JunL306m_MetaG_FD_148653 | JGI IMG/M metagenome (GOLD analysis project Ga0194037, IMG submission 148653) | Anoxic zone freshwater microbial communities from boreal shield lake in IISD Experimental Lakes Area, Ontario, Canada - Jun2016-L304-6m | ecosystem: Environmental > Aquatic > Freshwater >...
GATAATCATGATATTGAGCGGTTCTATGTGAATTAAGTGGGAGTCAATGCATTATTTTATTGTAGGGGCGAATTCATTCGCCCGGTATTTAATCCTGTTTGTAGGTACTTGGCGAATAAATTCGCCGCTACATCAGGCAAGGCTTTGACTGATGGCGGTTTTAATAAAACATAAGATTCATCAATCAATCAATCAATAAATATTAATAATGGAATGATACACAAAAGTTCCAGATTCTCTGTAAATTTTACTTAATCGGCTATCCACTGTATTTCATTAGAGTCTTAAAAGCTATGCTCTAAACTGGGGAATAGGCTTTGTTTAACAGCCTGATGATAGGAGATAATTGCCGCTTCAACAGAGGCTGAGTTTTCCATAAAGTTTTTGGAAAAACGCGGACGTTTACTAATGCTTATATTAAGCATGTCATAAAGTACTAGCACTTGTCCGTCGCAATGCACGCCAGCACCGATACCAATAACCGGTATGCTAAGTTGCTCGCTAATGTCTTTTGCAAGAGCAGCGGGCACACATTCTAGTACCAATAGCGTAGCGCCGGCGTCTTGTAGTTGATGGGCTTCGCTAAGGATTTTTGCTGCATCGGCCATTGTTTTGCCTTGAACTTGATAACAGCCTAGTTGATTAATTAATTGCGGTAATAATCCTAGATGACCACAAACGGGAATACCTTGCTCGACTAAAAAACGGACTGTTTCAAGACGAGCACCTTCAAGTTTGATCATTTGTGCGCCGCCTATTTGTATGAGTTTAGCGGCATTCTTTGCGGCAATAACCGGTGTGGAATAACTCATAAAGGGCAGGTCGGCAATGACCACGGCGCGTTGATTTGCTTGGCTAACGCAACGAGTATGATAAACCATGTCATCGATAGTAACGGGCAGAGTGCTTGTCTGTCCTTGAATAACCATGCCTAAAGAGTCGCCCACCAAGATGGCGTCAATGCCTGCTTTGTTAATTAAGGCGCTAAAACTAGCATCGTAAGCTGTTAAACAACTAATTTTCTCGCCAGATTGTTTCATGGCCAGTAAATCATTAATGATTAGAGCTTTTATGGTGGCATCTTGGTTGGTGTACTTCATGTTAGTCGAGTTTTTTTAATCCTGCTAAAGGGCACTGGCTAAGCAAATCAGCAAGTGCGCCATGACCAGGCACTTGTAAGTCTGGAGCAATTTCATGTAAGGGATATAAAACAAAGGCGCGATCAGTGATGCCTGAGTGAGGAACGGTCAAGTCGGGTAGGTCAATGATTTGATCGTTATATAATAATATGTCTAAATCCAGTGTTCTAGCACCCCAGCGCTCAGTTTTTCTAATTCTGCCTTGAGCATTTTCTATGGTTTGTAGGGCGCGTAATAACACCATCGGTAATAACGTAGTTTCTACAGCTATCACTGCGTTATAGTAATCGGGCTGATCTTGAGGCCCCATGGGCAAACTGTAATATAAGCTGGAAAAGGCCAGTTCGCGTATGCCTTTGAGTGCACGGATTGCCGTGCGTCCAGTTTTTATTTGTGAGGCAGGGTCGGCAAGGTTACTACCCAAGCCGATATATGCAATAGCAGTTTCAGGGCGATTCATGGTTATTCCTAAAGTGACAAAAACAAGCGCAAGGCACTAAAAACCAAGGGTGTTAAGCTTCGGTTTCGGCAGATTTTACCTTAGTTCTTCCTCGGTAATTTCTTTTTCGAGCGGGTTTGCTATTGGCAGTTTTTCGTGGTGGCGGTTGAGTCATTTTTCGTTGTTCGTTGTCGTCAGCAAGTTGATACTGTCCCCACCATTCCGCTACTTCTGAGTCAGCACCACCTGTTTCTGCACGTAGCAAAAGGAAATCATAAGCGGCTCTAAAGCGAGGATGAGTGATTAAGCGACTAGGCTTGGAACCATAGCGAGCATTAAACTTAGGTTGTAAGCTCCAAACTTCTCTCATGGCTAAAGTTATGTGCCTAGGTAGTGCTGTGCTTTTAACTTGTCGGCTAATAATTTCATTAGCCGCTTCTTGATAGGCGATAAATTCAATGCCGCCTTTATGTATTTTTTGTTTCGCTAGAATCTGCACAGACTCCCACAAAAATGCAGAAAATAAAAAATAAGCGGTGACTGTTTTGCCGTCAGCAATACGTTTGTCGGAGTTAGCTAAAGCTTTAGCTAATAGTAAGCGTGGAAAGTCATGCTCTTCAATGGATAAGGTTTGTTCTGTAGAGGGGAATAGTATTTGAAAAAGACCATAATGCCTTAACATTTCGAAAGTTTGCAGGGCATAACCAAACATGAATAGTTTTAAGGTTTCATCGTAGAGTCGGGCAGAGGGGATGCGAGATAATAACTCTGCAACTTTGTGCATCGCCGTTGCACAATCAGGGTGCAAGTTAAAGCCCAGTTTAACGGCAAAACGCACGGCACGTAACATGCGAACAGGGTCTTCACGAAAACGTGTTTCTGGGTCACCTATTAAGCGAAGTGTTGCGGCTTTATGGTCGTCCATGCCGCCTACATAATCGACTACGGAAAAATCTTTGATGTTGTAATAAAGTGCGTTGACAGTAAAGTCTCTACGCCAAACGTCTTCTTCAATCGTGCCATAGACATTGTCTCTTAATAAGCGACCTTCTTTGTTTAGCACTTGTTCGTCATTTTGAGCTTCACCTGAGCCTCTAAAAGTAGCGACTTCGATAACTTCTCTACCAAAATGTACATGTGCAAGGCGAAAACGTCGGCCTATGAGCCGGCAGTTACGAAATACTTTTTTAATGTCTTCAGGTTCTGCATTGGTGACGACATCAAAGTCTTTAGGTTCTCGGCCTAATAATAAATCGCGCACACAGCCACCTACAAGGTAGGCATCGTAGCCTTCCTTTTGTAGTTTGTACAAAACCTTAAGTGCGTTGTCGCTGATTTGGCGACGTGAAATATTGTGCTCAGATCGCGGATAGATTTTGACTTTATTGGTGACTGGTTCAACGCTCTCTTTGGTTGATGTCAGCAGTTTTTTAAAAAAGTTTAAAATATTGTTATTCCTGTTTGTTTTCTGTTATAGCGCAATCATATCATTAGATACTGAGTATGCTATCATCAATCTTCGTTTCTTTTCTTTTACATTAGCCTTTTGAATATAGTAAAATCAATCTACTGATTTTTACAAGTACCGATTTTACAATAAACAAATAAAACATCAGGCAACCATTTTTTTTAAAACTCGCAGTTATTTCACATACCGGACGGTGTAGTCATGTTCAAAAAGATTCTTAATGCCTTAATTGACCAGCCAGTATTAACCAGTGTTTTTGTAACAGATTTTTTTATTCTTCTGTTTCATAGGCCCCCCTTCTTATTTTCTCTATTAATGCTTGGATCTTTAATGGCAATGTGCATGTATTTTGGTCAAAAATTAGCACTATTCAAATCTTAATTGTCTTCAAACATCAATAAAGAGCAAAAGTCAGGGCACGATACCTTATCAGCACCTGGCTTTTGGCGGCGTTTAGCTGCACAAGTTTATGATATATTACTGCTGATCGCAGTATTATTCCTCGCAACAGCTCTCCTACTCCCTTTGACTGCTGGCATGGCAGTCAATGATCATCAGGTACTGATCTATCGCCTGTACTTAGCTATGATCAGCTTCCTTTTTTATGGCTGGTTTTGGACGCATGGTGGCCAGACTTTGGGATTACGTGCCTGGAAACTAACGGTACTCACAAAAGACCAAAAAGCACTCAATTGGACTCAAGCCTTAGTTCGCTTTGCAACTGCTAGCGTTGCTTTGGGTTTTTTCGGCTTAGGGTTTTTATGGATCTTGATAGATAAAGACCGTCGTGGCTGGCATGACCATTTATCAAAAACCGCCGTGTTTTTTGATCCATCAGCAAAAAAGTAGCTTACCAACTGATGTTACGCAGCCATTCAGCGGTTTATAAAAAAAATAATGAGATCGCTATCGCGACGATTTGTTAATCGGGTTATCGCACCCGAAGGCGAGATACTTTCTTTTGCTCCGCCAAAAGAAAGTATCCAAAGAAAAGGCGGCTCGATTGCCGCTGCTTCCTGCGCTCCTCGGTTTTGTCGGGGGTCGGTAGAAAGGGCGTCCTGCCCTCCTACCGACGCGCGGCATCCATGCCGCGCCCCTTCGGGCTAATCCCAACAATACCTGCGGTGCTCGGCGCGGCAAACGAGAGTAAAACAACGTTACTGCGTAACATCAGTTACCAACTTATTATCGTTCCCACGCTCTGCGTGGGAATGCATCCTGTACCGCTCGAGCGGTGCGTGACGCAGAGCGTCACCGGCATCGTTTCCACGCGGAGCGTGAGAACGATGTGAGATCAGCAGTCAATCTAGTCAATAAATCGCTGTTTGTGTTATAAAGCACATCAACACAGTCAACTATTATCCGCCTACTTATGAATCCTTTATTAACGCCTACTGTTTTGCCCTTATTTTCTCAGATCAAGCCTGAACATATTGAACCGGCTATTAGCCAATTGTTGGCTGAGGTACGAGAGGTTGTTGAACAGCAATTAAAAGCAACCGATTGCTATACGTGGAAAAATCTGGTTCAGCCCATAGAGGAAGCTGAAGATAGGCTTAATAAAGCATGGTCTCCTGTGAGCCACTTAAATTCAGTACTCAATAGTGATGAATTACGTGAAGCTTACAATGCTTGTTTGCCCAAGCTCAGTGCTTACTCTACAGAAATGGGCCAAAATGCCGAATTGTGTAATGCCTATCAAATGCTGGTCAATAGTGATGAGTTTAAGACGCTAGAACCCGCTCAACAAAAAGTGCTAAACAATGCCTTAAGAGATTTTAAATTGTCAGGTGTTGATTTAGAGTCTGATAAAAAAATGCGTTATAAAGACATTAGTCAGGAATTATCAAGGCTTGCTAGCCACTATGAAGAGAATCTTTTAGATGCGACCAATGCCTGGTCTAAGCTTATCACCGATGAAAACGATTTAGCGGGATTGCCTGAGTCGGCAAAAGCAAGTGCTAAACAAGCAGCTGAAAGCCAAGATCAATCAGGTTGGTTAATCACTCTACACAGTCCTTCTTATCAAGCCGTAATGACTTATGCTGATGATCGAGCCTTGCGTAGTGAGCATTATCAAGCTTATGCGACTCGTGCTTCAGAATTAGGTCCATACGCTGGACAGTGGGATAACACTGAGCTTATGGAACAGATTTTAGCGTTGCGTTATGAAAAAGCTCAGTTATTAGGTTTCAATAATTATGCCGAGTTATCCTTGGCGACCAAAATGGCTAATAAGCCCGATGACGTGATACATTTTCTGGAAGACTTAGCGGTAAAGTCAGGGCCTCAAGCGCACAAAGATCTTGCTGAATTACGTGACTTTGCTAAACAATATTGCGGCATTGATGATCTACAATCTTGGGATGTAGGCTATGTGTCAGAAAAAATGCGTCAGCATTATTATCAGTTATCTCAAGAAGAGGTGAAATCCTACTTCCCGATTACCCGTGTTTTACCGGGTTTGTTTGCTGTACTAGAAAAACTTTATGGCTTAAGCATTACCGAAATAACAGATTTCGACAGCTGGCATGAGGATGTTCGCTTCTTTCAGATTCATGATGAAAACGGTCAGCTACGCGGACGGTTTTATATTGATCTTTATGCCCGCGCTAAGAAACGCGGCGGTGCTTGGATGGATGATTGCGTAGGTCGCAAAAAAACAGCGGACGATATTCAAATTCCTGTGGCTTATTTAAACTGCAATTTTGCGCCACCGACTGGAGATATTCCGGCTTTGTTAACCCATGATGATGTCATTACTTTGTTTCATGAGTGTGGACATGGCTTGCAGCACATGCTGACTTTAGTTGATCATTTAGGTGTTTCTGGCATTAATGGTGTGGAGTGGGATGCGGTAGAACTGCCTAGTCAATTTATGGAAAACTGGTGTTGGGAGCAAGAAGCACTGGCTTTGATTTCCGGACATTATCAATCTGGTGAAGTTTTGCCGGAAAGCTTGTTTAAGAAAATGCTCGCTGCGAAAAACTTTCAGGCTGGCATGATGATGGTCAGGCAGATAGAATTTAGTTTGTTCGATTTTAGAATTCATAAAGATTATAAGCCGGAGCTAGGTGGTCGTATTTATGAAACCTTAGCGCAAATAAGAGCGCAAGTGGCAGTGATGATTCCACCGGAATTCAACCGTTTTGCTCATAGCTTTTCTCATATTTTTGCCGGCGGCTATGCGGCAGGTTATTACAGCTATAAATGGGCGGAAGTCTTATCTAGCGATGCTTTTTCTTTGTTCGAAGAAAAAGGTATTTTTGATAGGGAGTCGGGTCAGGCCTTTTTAACGCAGATATTGGAACAAGGGGGTAGTCAAGATGCGATGGATTTGTTCATCAAATTCCGTGGTCGTGAACCTAATATAGATGCCTTGCTTAGACATTGCGGAATTGCTGCATGAAGTACCATGATTTACGTGACTTCATCAAACAACTAGAAAAACAAGGTGAACTAAAGCGCATTACTGTTCCTGTCGATCCTTATTTGGAAATGACCGAGATTTGTGATCGTACCTTAAAGCAAGGTGGCCCTGCTTTATTGTTTGAAAATCCTACTGGCTATAACATTCCAGTGCTTGCGAACTTGTTTGGTACGCCTAAACGTGTGGCGATGGGCATGGGCGCAGAATCAGTGACCGAGTTGCGCGGCATAGGTGAGCTCTTGGCTATGTTAAAAGAGCCAGAACCACCTAAAGGCATGAAAGACGCTTGGGAAAAGTTTCCAGTGTTCAAGCAAGTTTTGAATATGGCGCCTAAGTTGGTGAGTTCACCGCCTTGCCAAGAGTTGGTTAGAGAGGGAGATGAGATCGACTTAAACGATTATCCCATTCAAACCTGTTGGCCAGATGATGCAGCGCCTTTAATCACTTGGCCTTTAGTAATCACTAAAGGGCCGAATAAGGATCGCCAAAATTTAGGCATTTATCGTCAACAAGTGATCGGTAAAAATAAAGTGATTATGCGTTGGTTAGCGCATCGTGGTGGGGCTTTAGATTTTAGAGAATGGCAAAAGGCTTATCCGGATAAGCCGTTTCCTGTTTCTGTTGCCTTAGGTGCTGATCCTGCTACTATTTTAGCTGCTGTAACTCCTGTGCCTGATACCTTGTCAGAATATGCTTTTGCTGGCTTATTGCGCGGCAGTAAAACTGAAGTGGCTAAGTGTTTGATTAATGACTTACAAGTGCCGGCGAGTGCTGAAATCGTCTTAGAAGGTTTTATCTATCCGGGTGAAACAGCGCCCGAAGGACCTTTTGGCGATCATACTGGATATTACAACGAAGTCGATGAGTTTCCAGTTTTTACTATCGAAAGAATTACTCAGCGAGTCGCACCTATTTATCACAGTACTTTTACAGGTAGACCCCCCGATGAACCTGCAGTTTTAGGTGTGGCTTTAAATGAGGTATTCGTACCTATTTTACAAAAACAATTTCCCGAAATTATTGACTTTTATTTGCCGCCAGAGGGTTGTTCTTATCGTATGGCCGTCATTAGTATGAAAAAGCAATATGCGGGTCATGCTAAGCGTGTAATGCTGGGTACTTGGTCTTATCTGCGTCAGTTTATGTACACTAAGTTTGTTATTGTTGTCGATGAAGATATTGATGTCCGTAATTGGCAAGATGTGATTTGGGCGATTACTACTCGTATGGATCCTGCTAGAGATTTAACCATCTTAGAAAATACGCCGATTGATTATCTTGATTTTGCTTCACCGGTCTCCGGTTTGGGTTCTAAAGTGGGCTTTGATGCTACCAATAAATGGCCAGGAGAAACCAACAGGGAATGGGGTCGGCCTATGGTGATGTCACCTGACGTTATTAGCAAAGTCGATGCGATGTGGGATAGTTTGTTTAATTGAGGCTAGGTAAAGGGCTTAAGAATTTGTAGGTCGGGTTAGCGCTAGCGTAACCCGACAAGATGCTCGATAAACTGTTTGGCTTACGCTAGCGCTACGCCAAGCAACAAAACTCGTGAGTTTTGACTCCAAAACCTAACTCTCAAAATAATGTAACGATTGTTACCTGCTTGTTTAGTGATGTAGGTCGGGTTAGCGCTAGCGTAACCCGACATTTTTTAGGCACTAGGTCGGGTTACGCTAGCGCTAACCCGACAGTAATTGCTATAGTCAGCATATCCGAAAACTAGTTATTTAATAACAACAGCAACAGCAACAGCACTAGAAAGCTGTTTAATAAAATGGTAAAGTTCTGCCACTTTTTGAATGATCAGTTCAAGGTTTTAGCTAAACCTTGAGACTTTTAACCTTTGCGATGTAACTTTATGAAAGCACCTGTATTTATAAAAAAATCTTGTTTTGCTATTTTGGCAGTCACACTGATGGCGTTATTGGTAGTGGGTTGTTCTGACGATAAAGAGAAAATAACTAAAGCCGCTCCTCCTGTTAAAGCGGTGTTTAATCCCTTTGATCATAGTAAAGATGGCGTTGTAACGCCAACCGAAAAACATAAGTTTGAAGATGCTTTTGCGGCTCAATGTGTAGCTAGAGAAACCAAAAACTCAGTTAATAAAGACATAGACGCTGAAAACGCCGCCAAGCCTTGTGGTTGTATTGCTCATCTGATGGTGAAAGATTTAACGGATGAAGAGGTTGAAAAATATCTGACTGAACATGAAAATCCTAGGTCTTTACAAATTAAATTCGATGCAGCTGCTTACCATTGCACACAAGCCACAGTCCCTAATAAAGGCTTTACTGTTTTTAACACGCCTAAGCCTAAAGAAGAAAAAAGCTTTTTTAGTAAATTATTTTAGTATTAATCTTAGCCTTTATTAAACTCCATCCCTAACTTAAGTTAAGGAATGGAATACTGTAGGGGCGACAAATTCGCACATCTTCTGTAGGCCGGAATAAGGCTTTAAGAGCGTAAGCGATTAAAGCGTTTCCGGCATTAGCGCTGCTCCTGTGCCGGAAACTCCACCACCCGCTGCGCTTGGTTGATCTTATCCCGGCCTACAAATCCTTAAGGGTGGATCGTTACTCTAGTTCATTCCTCAAAAGGGGAGAGATTGAAGATGAGTCTACCCACTGTTTCATCATCAATTAATCCTTGTTAATGCCTAACTACAATAAATCCCTATTTATATTTCGGCGTGATTTGCGCTTGCAAGATAATAACGGCCTTAATGAAGCCTTACGTCTTTCTAAGCAAGTTTTGCCCTGTTTTATTTTTGATCCTAGGCAAATAGAAACGCATTCTTATCAAAGCCAGCCTGCGTTGCAGTTTATGTTGCAGTCTATTGCTGATCTTGATCAGCAATTGCAAGATGTCGGTGGCAATTTAACGCTTTATAAAGGCTTGCCTGATCAGGTAATAGCTAGCGTTTTAAAGCAGCAATCCATTGAAGCGGTATTTATTAATCGCGATTACACGCCTTTTAGTCGGCGGCGTGATGCAGAGTTGTTAGAGATTTGTCAAAAACTAGGGTTGTCGCTATTCATACTTGCTGATGCCTTGCTGAATGAGCCAGAACTAGCGGTTAAAGCTGATCAAACGCCTTATAAAGTCTTTACTGCTTTTTATAATAATGCCAGACAGTTTCCTGTCGCCTTGCCTCAGGCCTTAAGTTCGCAAAGTTTTGCATCTGTGGCTACTGAAGTAAGTTTGGATCAAGTGGCTTTATCATTCACGAAAAATACTATAGAAATCATCAGCGGTGGTCGATCACAAGCGCTCTTAATTCTTGATCAATTGGTTGATCAGTCCGATTATCTTAATACTCGAGATTTTCCCGTGCTGGATGCTACCAGTAAATTATCAGCGCATTTAAAGTTTGGTACTTGTTCGGTACGAGAAGCTTATTATGCGATAACCGAGACTTTGGGTAGTGAGCATCCTTTATTAAGGCAGTTATATTGGCGGGATTTCTTTACTCATATTGCTTATCACTTTCCGCAGGTATTTGGTAAAGCCTTTTTAGAAAAGTTTGTTAATGTGCGCTGGGATAATAATCTGGAGTTCTTTCAGGCCTGGGCAGAGGGGCGGACTGGCTTTCCTATTGTCGATGCAGGTATGCGCGAATTGAATGCTACGGGTTTTATGCATAATAGAGTAAGAATGATCGTCGCTTCTTTTTTAGTGAAAGATTTGCATGTGAGTTGGCGGTGGGGCGAGCGTTACTTTGCTCAGCATTTAGTCGATTATGATCCTTGCGTTAACAATGGTAATTGGCAGTGGGCGGCATCAACAGGATGTGATGCACAGCCTTATTTTAGAATATTTAATCCTTGGTTACAGCAACAAAAGTTTGATGCTGACTGCCAATATATTTACCGTTGGATACCTGAGCTTAAAGCTTATTCACCGAAAATTCTTCATCAATGGCATAAGCAGCATCAGCTTGGATTATATCCTGCGCCTATTGTTGATCATTCCCATGAAAGCCAAGTGACTAAGGCTATGTATAAAGAAGCTATAACTTTAAGTGATGGTTAAAGTTATAGCGGCTAAATTATTGAGTTTTGTTTTTTCGCCAAAAATAAATACTCGCAGCGATAGCGCTAGCTACAAAGACGACCATTAAGATTGGATGCTCATAAAGTAAGTCAAAAGCTGAGCCTATGCCTTGTGTGGTATGTTGAGAATAAGGTCCCATGATGCACTCCTCTGTAATTAAGGGATTAATATAAAATTGATTATAAATACCTAATAAAAGCCGTAGGACGGAAAAAAGCCGTTTCCTGCAATTCGTGCGCTTTGACTGCCGGAAACGCTTTATTCGCTAACGCTCAAAAAGCCTTATTCCGGCCTACTACTTCATCTTCAATTCGGTTAGGTAGGTCGGGTTACGCTATCGTTAACCCGACCTACTTATAAGCTTTAAATTACTAGCCAATTTAGAACATACCTTAAAAATATTCATTGTCCAGTTTAAAGATGATGAGATGCTATTCTAAAAGCCTTCAAGCTACTCTATATCGACATGTATTTCATTATGCCTAAGAAATGGTAGCGTCCAAGGTGGATCGTAAGCGGCTGAGCGTGCTGGGGATAAGGCCTTAATACTTTGTTGGTTTAGCCAAGTACTTAAGGTGTCGGTGTTTTTTTCAATACCTGATTCACAAAGACTGCCAGTATATTCAATAACCGCGACTTTTTTAGCGGGTAATTCTTTAATAATTACAGTTTTATCATTAGGAATAGGCGCAGTTGAAAGCGAATATCCTGCAGGCAGTACAAATGCCATTAACCAGGTTGAACCTGATTTTTGCTGAATAACCGGTGCGGTCATGGCTAGGGTTTCAGTTTGTTGTTGCTGAATAACAGGCGCTGTCATTGCTATGCTTTGTTGTTTTTGGTTGTTGCCAAAAATATAGCCAGCAAGGCGTTGAAAGCCTTGGCTACTTGCATTTTTATAATCGTCTGCAATTTCTGTTTCAGCGATTAAAAGAGCAGGGTAGTGCCTGATTTGAATGTTGCCAGTATGATTAAGTAATTGATAGCTGGGTTGCTCTGTTGTTCGTATACCAAACACACTGCAGCCGCTTAGGAATAGAGTGGTTAAAATAGTGACAATTTTCTTCATGGCATGGCTCGCTTGCATAGAGCTAGTAGGTAAATTAGGAATTATTGCATAAGTTCTTGCTGAGTTAATCGATTATCTCAGTGTTTAATAACCATCTCTCTTGTTAAGGGGGGGGGGCTTAATTTAAGGTTTAAGAAAGACAACGATTAATATAGACTTTACAAAACGCTGACTTCATTCAAGCTTTAACTGGAAACAATAATCGAAAAGTACTGCCTTTATTGGCTGGCGAGGTACTAGACTCAACCATAATATGACCGCCTAAATCATGTACCATGCCATTTACTGTATAAAGCCCTAAGCCCGTACCTTTATCAATTTCTTTGGTAGTGAAGAACGGATCAAAAATATGCTTAATCACGCTAGCTTTTAAACCGCTGCCGTTATCAGAAACACTCAGCTCTATAAAATCACCTTTTATGGCTAGAGCGCAATTTGTGCAACTAGCTTCGTGCAATATAATCTTTTTAAGTGAAATAGTGATCACGCCAGTCTGATCTGGCATGGCATCACGGGCATTGACTAATAAGTTGGTTAAAATTTGTCCCAAATGAGTGGCATCTATTTGAATATTACAGTCATGATCTAAATCAGTATTAACTTGACATGACTTTCTTAAGCCAGGCCGTAGCATGATTAATATTTCTTTTATAACGTCGTAGGTAGGTCTTAATTCAATTTCTTTATCAACGGGATGTTTGCTCGAATAGCTCATCATTTTTTGAATGAGCTTCATAGCATGTTGACTGGCAGTATCAATTTGTTGATTATTAAATAACAACTCTTCTGCATTTTGTAAGTTTTTATCTTGATAGTCCTGGACAGCTAATGTGTTTAGCGCGTTATAGCCAACAATAGATCCTAAAATATTATTAAAATCATGGGCAATTCCTGAGGTGAGGCGCGTCACGCTTTCAAGTTTTTGCATTTGGTAGACTTGATTAGTCAGCGCTAATTGCTGATTAACAGAAGCTTTATGTTCTTCAGTCTTGGACAACAATTTAGTGTGAGTCTGCTTTAAGAGATTGTCAGCGGTTAATTTTTCTTGTTGGATCAATCGATAACGGTCGGTTAAAAACAAGGTAAGCACTAATAATTCAAATGCAGAGCCCATTTGCATTATGTTTAGCGAATAAAAACTATAATTTGCTGAAATCAGTCCAGCATGATGCGAGAGACCAATTATTATTCCTAAGGAAAGTGCGGAAAAGCTGATGCACAAAAAATAGGCATTGCGTTGTTTTTGTCGTGTGGAAATCAGAGAAATTAAGAAGATGACAGCGGCAGTTCCTATGAATAGGAAGTTAGCAAACTGCGCCATTTTAAAATTAATTGATAGTAAAAATGGCATTACAAGAATTAATGCCATCAGTCGATTAACGACCCAACTAATTTTGGGCATGTGCTGTTTAATATTAAGCAATCTGGACATGAATAATAAATGTCCGACTAAAGCGAATGAGCCAAAACCTAAGGAGCCAATTTGCGTTAGAAACGGAAAGTTCGGCCAAATTAATTCAGCGCCTAAGCCTCGATTAGCTATGAACGTACAAGCAGTGAAAAAAATCATGCTGAGGTAAAGAAAGTAATCTAATTCTTTTAAAAATAGTGCTAAGCCAAGGCTAAATAAGGTGATAGCAAGCACAATGCCAAAATATAGGCTCTGAGTAAGGTAATCATTACGCTCTTTGTGTTGAAATGCCATCGGCTCCCATAGTTTTGCCATAACAGTAATAGCGTTAAGCGAGGCAACTCTTAAATAAATAATACTCTGGGTATGTGCTGGAAATTGCACCGGAAAAGCAAAGATTTTACTTTTATAAGCACGGTTTTCGAAGGGTAGTGCAAAGCCGGTATGGATAGTTTGTATATTCTTATTGTCGATTTGCCAATAAAAATCTACATATTTCAGCATAGGGTAATCCAGTTCAATAACTTTATTAATGGGCTGGTCACTGCTATTGTCGATAACTAAACGCAGCCAATAAGCAGAGGATGTAAAGGATAAGTTGATGGATTCTTGGGCAGGGTAGCCGGTTTTGAATGGAGCGTTTTCTATGTCTGCTAGGGTCAGTTGTTGGCTAGCATCTTCTAAAATATCCAAATAACTCGTCAGTGAAACTGAAGACTGCAAACTATCATTAACGTCTAAATTATCATTCGACCATGCAACTGAATAGTTGCTTATAAGCATTAACAATATTAAGCGAATGAAAAGTTGTTTCATATTTCTTTTTTAATGATAAGCGTTAGCAGGGTCGTGCTGGAATTAGATTTTATTAATAGCTGTGTATCATACACGTTTTGTCATTTAAATTTAATAATGATGTAAGCCAATGAGTTCGTTAAAACCTTTTAATAGTATATTAAGAGCTCTAACTTAAAACGCTATTTGGCTTTTTGGAGCCATTATATTTAATAGTTGCTTGATTTTCGCGCAGAAATAAACTTAATATAAGCCTAATTTAGTGGTCATCGATAATTGATATAAGCTTCAATAAGCTTGAGAAAACACTATTTAATCATCCCAATTACTTACATATATCGGTAATACGATAAATTCGCCTATTCAAATGAAAAGAAAGCTAGCCATAATATTTGTAGTTGTTTTGCTCTTTGCCGTTAATTTTAGCATCTGGAGTTATATTAATAACCCCTTGCAACTGCAGCCCTGGACTAAAACGACCCTAGGCGTTACTTACGATCCTATGCGTAAGCAAGATACACAGAATGGTAATACTTATCCTAGTATTGAGGATATGGATAGTGATTTAACCTTGCTAGCAGACAAAGTTCACGCGGTCAGAACTTACAGTATGCTAAAAGGCCAAGACAAAATTCCTGAACTAGCCGCTAAACTCAATTTGAATGTGACTTTAGGTGCTTGGATAGATGGTAATCTGGAAAAGAATCGCCAAGAAGTTGATAAGCTCATTGAAATTGGTCGGCAAAGTAATCCTAAAATTATCCGCTTGATGGTAGGTAATGAGGTTTTATTACGAGCTGATATTACTAAAGAGGCATTGATTGACTATATCCGTGAAGTAAAAAAGAATAGCTGGCATCCAGTGAGTACTTCTGAGACCTGGGATGTCTGGTTAAAAAATCCTGATCTTGTTAATGAAGTTGATTTTATCGCCATACACGTTTTGCCTTTCTGGGAAGGAATTCCCGCAGATGAAGCCGTTGATTATGTTTTTGCTAGATATCACGAGGTGCAACAGGCTTATCCTAATAAACCTATTATTATTACCGAAGTTGGCTGGCCATCAGATGGCCAACCTTTTAAACATGCGACCGCTTCAGTCTCTAATCAAGCCAGATTTTTACGTGAGTTCCTCAATAGAGCGGATGCAGAAAAAGTCACTTATTATATCGTTGAAGCCTTCGATCAGCCTTGGAAGAAATCGATAGAAGGTTCGGCCGGTGCTTATTGGGGTATCTTCAATGCCGATCGCCAAGCTAAATATCCTATGGATGGTGATGTGTTGACCATGCCTACCTGGCGAAATTGGGCAACGGGAGCTGCAGCTATTAGTGTGGTGTTTATGGGTTTGTTTTTGTTTACCCGTAGCACCTTAAAACTACCAGGCGTTATGTTCTTTGGCTTAATCGCGAATTTGGCGGTATCGGTTATTTTTTGGTCAGCGTCTACGGGCGCGCAGCAGTATCAAACGAATATTAGTGTTTTGTTTTTGGGGCTGATGTTATTAATGCAGTTTATGGCTGCCATTATTCTGTTAATCGAAGCCCTGGAAATTGCCGAAGTTATTTGGCACAGAAAATCAGCGAGAACTTTTCAGCCCTTAACGCCCAGTGCTGATTTCAAATATCCTAAGGTATCACTGCATTTACCTATCCATAACGAGCCACCGATGATGGTGCGCAAAACACTGGAGGCTTTAGCTAAGGTTGATTACCCTAATTTAGAAGTCTTAGTAATGGATAACAATACCAAAGACCCTGCCATTTGGGAGCCCGTGCGTGATGATTGTGAACGCTTAGGCCCTATGTTTCGGTTTTTTCATTTGGAAAACTGGCCTGGCTTTAAGGCGGGGGCGATTAATCATGCCCTAGAACAAACTGCTGAAGATGCGGAAATTATTGCCGTTATCGATAGTGATTATGTATTGTCTCCCGATTGGCTAAAATGCATGGTGCCTTATTTCGATAATGAGAATGTTGGTTTTGTGCAGTCTCCACAAGATTATCGTGACCGTGATCAAAGCACCTTTAAGGCTTTTTGTTATTGGGAATATGCCGGATTCTTTAATATCGGCATGGTACAGCGCAATGAATACAATGCCATTATCCAGCATGGCACCATGACTATGATTAGAAAATCAGCCTTATTGGAAGTGGGCAATTGGGCGGAATGGTGTATCTGTGAAGACAGCGAACTGGGTTTGCGTTTATACGAAGCCGGCTATGACTCGGTTTATGTCAAAGATTCCTTTGGTCGTGGCTTGATGCCAGATACGATGTCTGGATATATGACTCAGCGTTTTCGTTGGGTTTATGGCGCGATGCAAATTATCAAAGGCCATTGGCGCAGTTTCTTACCTAGCCGAAAATCGCCATTGACTGCTGCTCAGCGATATTATTTTATTGCCGGCTGGTTACCTTGGTTTTCAGATGCACTCGCCTTGTTTTTTACCACGGCTAGTTTGATATTAACGGCCATTATCTTAACGGATCCTATCCACAGCGAGTTACCCGCGAATGTATTTTTATTGCCTACCGTTGGTTTGTTTAGCTTTAAAATTTTACGGGGCTTGTGGTTATATCAAGCCAGAGTTCCTTGTTCAATATGGAAATCATTAGGCGCTGCATTAACTGGGCTCTCCTTAACGCACACTGTAGCAAGAGGCACGATACAAGGCCTGTTTACTTCAGGCAAGCCATTTATGCGTACGCCTAAATATGAAAAGCAAGGGCCTTTGTTTGCTGGCTTAATGACCATTAGGCAGGAATTGATGTTATTGATGTTATTAAGTTCGGCTATTTATGCAATGTGTTCCATAGAGCATTTCGATAATTTAAGCGGTAAATTATGGATCGCAGTTTTATCTGTCCAAGCAGTCCCTTATGTCGCCGCCTTAGTGACCTTATTGATTAGCATTGCCCCCAATTATGGCAGTAAATCTAAGTTGTTTGCTGAAGAGTTGGATGACTGAGAGGTAAGGCGAAAGGTGAAAGGTTGAAGGCGAAAGGCGCAAGGCGCAAGGCTAAAGGTGAAAGGCGAAAGGCTAACCCGACCCACGTCTTTTAATAACTACGTAACATCAGCAGTAGGCCGGAATAAGACTTTACGAGCGTAAGCGAGTAAAGCGTTTCCGGCAGCCATATCGAGCCTGTGCCGGAAATGCCACCACGCGCTAAGTTCTGTAGGGTGGATAAGCATAGCGCATCCACCTAACCCGACTTACGTATTTTACTGAAGAATTGGATGAGTAAGTTTCAAGGCTAAAGGCACGGGGCGAGGGTATAAAATAGGTTGTGTGTAGATTTTTTCGCCTTTAGCCCTTTGCCTTTAGACTAGTCCCAAAATAATTGCGTTATTAATTAACCCCCATCACTAGGATCAAACAAATGTCCCTCATACGCCAAGACGACTTTATACAAAGTATTGCTGATTCTTTACAGTACATTTCTTATTATCACCCGCTGGATTTTATTCAGGCTTTAAACGCTGCTTATCAAAAAGAGCAAAGCCCTGCGGCCAAAGATGCGATGGCGCAAATACTCATTAATTCACGGATGTGTGCGGAAGGACATCGACCGATTTGTCAGGATACCGGCATAGTCACTGTGTTTTTAAAAATTGGTATGGGAGTGCAATGGGCGGCTGATCTTAGTATTACCGATATGGTCAACGAGGGTGTTCGTCGAGCTTACAGTCACCCTGATAATGTCTTAAGAGCATCGATACTTAAAGATCCTGCTGGCAAACGTATTAATACGGGAGATAACACGCCTGCCGTGGTGCACATGGAAATAGTGCAGGGCGATACCGTCGAAATCAATATAGCGGCTAAAGGTGGTGGCTCTGAAGCTAAGGCAAAGTTTGCTATGCTTAACCCTTCAGATAGCATTACTGATTGGGTATTGAAAACTGTACCGACTATGGGGGCAGGCTGGTGTCCTCCTGGTATCTTAGGCATAGGCATTGGGGGTACAGCTGAAAAAGCCATGCTAATGGCAAAAGAAGCTTGTATGGAATCAATTGATATTCAGGACTTGATAGTACGCGGCCCCAATAGCGCCTTGGAAGAACTGCGCTTAGAATTGTATGAGAACGTCAATGCCTTAGGCATAGGCGCACAGGGCTTAGGTGGATTAACGACGGTATTGGATATTAAAATCATAGATTACCCAACCCATGCAGCAAACAAGCCAGTCGCTATGATTCCGAATTGCGCTGCGACTCGTCACGTACACTTTGTATTAGACGGTAGTGGAGTCGCTGAATTTAACCCGCCTAAGCTAGAAGATTGGCCAAACATCACTTGGGATGTTGGTTCTAGTGCGCGTCGAGTTAATTTAGATACTATTACGCCTGAAGAAGTCGCTACTTGGAAGCCGGGTGAAACCTTGTTATTAAGCGGTACCATGCTTACGGGGCGTGATGCAGCGCATAAGCGCTTGACCGATATGATCGCGAATGGAGAAGCCTTACCTGATAATGTTGATTTCACCAATAAGTTTATTTATTACGTAGGCCCTGTTGATCCAGTGCGCGATGAAGTGGTAGGTCCCGCTGGCCCGACTACCGCGACACGTATGGATAAGTTTACTGAAACCATGTTAGCCCATACCGGCTTGCTAGGCATGATCGGTAAATCAGAACGTGGTCAGATTGCTATAGATGCTATTAAGAAACACCAAGCCGTTTATTTGATGGCGGTAGGCGGTGCAGCGTATTTAGTATCAAAAGCCATACGTAAGTCGCGTGTCGTCGCCTTCGCCGATCTGGGTATGGAAGCTATTCATGAATTTGTAGTAGAGGATATGCCAGTGACTGTCGCGGTAGATACTCAGGGCAGTTCCATACATCAAACAGCACCGATTATCTGGCAGAACAAAATAGGTAAGATTCCGGTTGTTAAGGGTGCTTAGTTAAGATTTATTTATGTACCAGCTCTTGAGGCTCCGCCTTGTTAGTATAGGCTCCACCTTGTTAGTATAGGTATCTACACAAATAATTGTTAGCATTCCCACGCGCGAACGATAACATTGTGGTGAAGATCGTAGGGGCGTATTGCATACGCCCTTATAAAATAAGCTCTATAACATTGGACTTTCGATGTTGGGCGTATGCAATACGCCCCTACGGTGATTTTTATCGTTTCCAGGCCGATAAGGAACTTGTGTAGATACCTATGCCCTACATTACAATCGATATATACTCGTTAATTTGCAGAGCTAAGGCTCAGTGTTCCCAAAAGTTTGCTCTTTAGCCAATAACTCAGCAAAGTCTTGTGCTGGTAAAGGTCGGTTTTTGATATAGCCTTGATAAGCGTCACAGCCCTTTTCACGCAAGAAATCTAATTGCTCTTTAGTTTCTACGCCTTCTGCTAATACCTTAAAGCCTAGGTTATGTGCCATTGCCACGATCGTACTGGCAATTTCCATGTCGTCTTTGTTAAAAGGAATTTTCTCAATAAAGCTTTTGTCGATTTTTAATACATCAACAGGAAAATATTTTAGCCTAGCCAACGAAGAATAGCCTTTGCCAAAATCATCAATGGCCAGTCGTATCCCTTGATGACGTAAATTATTTAGAATATCTAGAGCAAGGTCACTGTTTTCCATTAAGCCGCTTTCAGTAATTTCTAGTTCTAATTGTCCTGCTGGAAACCCTGTTTCTGCTAAAACCTTAGCAACCAATGCACTGATATCACTACGCCTAAATTGATGCGGGGAGACATTGACAGCCATATTTATTGGTATGAGTCCACTGTCTAGCCATTGCTTTGCTTGTGTACACGTTTCTCTTAACACCCATTCGCCAATTTTAACAATGAGATGACTTTCTTCAGCAATGGCAATAAAACCTAAGGGTGGAATTAAACCATCCATAGGATCTTGCCAATATACCAAAGCTTCAGCTCCAATGATTTGACCACTATTAATGTCTATTTGTGGTTGGTAAAGCATGCGCAATTCTTCTTGCTCTATCGCTCTGCATAAGCGAACCTCCAAAGCAATGCGTTCTTGAGCGGCACGAGTCAGCACTTCAGAAAAATAAGAAAAACAACCTCGGCCCTGGTCTTTAGCTTGATATAAAGCGGCATCAGCATGATCTAGCAAGGTTTCTGGAGAGCAACCATGTTGTGGATACAAACTAATACCAATACTGGCACCGATACGTACATCATCAGACTGAGTTAAATTAAAACTTTTGCTTAAATCACTGATAATTTCTTCAGCGACTCTAGCGGCATCATCAGGATGAGCAATATCATCAAGTAGCACTATAAACTCATCGCCGCCTAATCGAGACACCATGTCTACATTACGTAATCTCGCGGTCATCCGTGCTGCAACTTGTTGCAGTAATTCGTCGCCTGCCATGTGTCCTAAGCTATCATTGACGGCCTTAAAACGATCTAAATCGAGCATCAACAAAGCTAAAGGCTTATTTTCTCGTTGCGCCATGTCAATGCTATATTTTAAGCGTTCTTGCAGTAAACAACGATTAGGTAATTGAGTTAGAGAGTCATAAAAAGCCAAGTGTTTAATTTTTTCTTCAGCTAGCTTTTGATCTGCAATATCTATAAATGAGCCCACATAATGAGTGGTCACATTTGTACTATTTTTTACTGCACTGATCGTGAGTAATTTAGGGTTAACCTCTCCGCTTTTATGCTTGTCCCATACTTCTCCTTGCCAAGTCCCCGTTTGATTAACCGTCTGCCACAGGTCGGTATAAAAAGCCTCATCATGATAATTTGATTTAAGTATCTTAATATGTTGGCCTATGATTTCTTCTGGTGCATACCCTGTTGCATCTATAAAAGATTTATTGGCTTGTAAAATAATTTTATCAGCATTGCAAATAACCATGGGGCCATGAGCTTCAAAGGCACTCGATATAATATGCAACACAAGCTCTATGCGTTTTCGCTGGGTTATATCTGTCAGGGTAACGCCTATGGTCGGCGATTGATTGGTATCTGTATTAAGCCTGCAATTAAGCTGGGCATCAAATTTAGATTGGTCTCCTCGATACAGCTCTAATTCAAAGTCGTGTTCATTATTGTTGTTTAGAAGATGCTGGAAAAAAAGATGCCAGCGGTCACCATCTTTACTGGCAACTAGCGTTGAGAAGCGATGATTAATAAGTTGATGACGCTCCATCCCAAGTAGGTTAGCTCCAGTCAAATTAATTTCAATAATCAGAGCTTCGCGAGACAGCGTTAAATAACCCACTGGCGCAAACTCATAAAGACTTAAATAGCGAGTACGAGATTCTTCCAGAGCGCTATGAGCAGCACGCAATTCTTCATTTTGCATCTCCAGTTCAATCTGATGAACCTGAAGATCTTGTAATAACTCTTCGTTAGATATCATGAATACTTAGGTAAGCCTTCAAAGTTAAGGGTGTTCTGGTAACGAGATGTATGGATAGGCTACACATAGGACATCAGGATAAAGGGGGGGAGGCTTTCTGGGGCGGTTGTTTAATTAATAGCTGTTGTAGAGGGTAGAGCTATTTATCAGCCGCTTTAAAAAGCAGGGACAGAATAGTATGAAAAAATCATTTCTACAATAAGCATTACTACTAACTAAATGGTTTATTAGCTCATTAAGTTGAGTGAATAAATCGAGTGATTGATGTGGTTTATGGCATAAACGTGTTGTTAATTAATAATTAACAACCTTTAAGTATGCTAATATCCGCCTAATTTATTTTAAATATTAAAGGAATTGAGTTGTTATGAGTTTCATGAAAGAAGTGAATGCTGAGAATATATTGGCTAGTATTATTATTCCACCTAGACCGACAATTCTGTTACAAATTGAAGAAGCCAGAGAGCAAGACGCCTCTCTTGCTGAAATTGCTGAATTAATTGCCTTAGATATCAGTTTATCAGCGGTGGTATTAAAAACTATTAACTCTGCCTATTATGGTTTATCAGACAAGGTTACCTCTTTAAAACAGGCGGTATCTTTATTAGGTTTAGAAAATACAACTATGTTGATTACGGGCTTATCTTTAAGAAATATACCGACGACTTTACATAACATTGATGTTTTCTGGAATCATTCTAGCAAAATAGCCTCTATTTCCGCTTTTATCGCCCAATATATGGGGGGTGTTAAAGGTCTTAATGGTATTAATAAAGAAGAAGCGCAATTATATGGGCTATTTCAAAATTGCGGTAAGATTTTATTGAGTCAGAAGTTTGAGGACTATGACGATACATTAAGAATGGCAACAGGCTTTGCTGAAACTCTAATCGAGTTTGAAAAGCAACGACACAGAACCGATCATGCTTTAGCGGGTGGTTTATTAAGTGCAGCCTGGTGTTTGCCGACTAGAATTACAGTGGCCATCAGATACCATCATGAGATAGGGGTATTTCGTGATGGCGCAGTTTCTGATCAAGTTTTAACCTTGATAGCCATTAACCATCTGGCCGAATATTTAGCTAATCAAAATTCACCCACTAGTGACAATGAATACACCGAAAGTGGCTGGGAATCAAATAAAGAAGAGTTAATGAACTTCTTGAAAATAACAGACAGTGATTTAGAAGACTTGAAAGTCCAAGTCAATGAGCTGTTAAATCATTTAAGCGAATTAAAGTAGTGTAGGTAGCTATATTAATCGACTCATAAGTTCTTGGAGTCAAAACTCATGAGTTTTGACTCCGTTAGTTTTGAGTATTATCGATCTTAAGCTTAGCTTTCCATCCTACGCAACTAATCAAGTTAAATTAGCATGACCTCTACTTCTCATCCTCTTTATCAACGACTAAGCAATATAATTTGAAATTAAAAGTTAACATATTTTTAGAGCTTATGTATTTAGAGCGGGCGTCTTAAACATCATGGGCTATAAGATTAATGATATTCGTTTAGCAGCAATAGCTATTAAAGTCATAAGGTGTTTGATTTTATTAATGCTGGTGAGCCATTTTTCAGTGGCTTTAGCGTCTGACCGTTTAGATGTTAGCCGCATTTCCAAGCCCTTTCTTTTACTGACGCCTTACTTAAGTATTTTAGAAGATGCTAGTCAACAGTTAACGCTCGAAGATATTCAACAAGAAAGCCTAGCTACCCGCTATAAAGAAGATTTTCCTCCCAATGATGCTATCAACTTTTTATTCTCTTCTTCTGCTTTTTGGTTGCGTTTAAACATAGAAAATAGCAGTGACTTGCCCATTGATAAAGTTATTGAACTTAATAGTCCTTTATTAAAAAACGTAGATTTTTATTGGCAAATTAACCAGAAAATTCAGCAAACTATTCATACAGGTTACGCCCAACCTTTTGAGAATCGTGCCTATCAAAGTAATATTTTTGCCTTTCCCTTGCGTGTGCCTGCGCAAAGTCAAAGCATTCTTTATTTAAGAATCGCTACGCCTAATGCAATGTACATAGAGGCGAATTTATGGGAGCCCTTGGCGTTTCAGAAAAAAGAGCTTGATAGCTATGCTTTTCAGGCTTTCTATTTTGGCGTGGCCTTAATCATCTTCCTGTTTAGTTTAGGCTTGGCGCTCTTTACAAAAGAACTGAATAATTTTATTTACTTAGCTATCATTTTTTTTAGCGCCTTTACCTACTTAGCTTACCGTGGTTTAGGTGCTGAATATATTTGGCCAAATGTTGCCTGGTTAACGCAAAAGGGCGTATTAATTTTTGGTTCGTACTATTTTGTTAGTCAATTATGGTTTGTCTGTCGAATACTTAATATACAACGTTTGATTCCAAGATTTAATGTAATAGCTCAGGGCTTAATGGCTTTAAGTTTTATGGTGCCTGTTTTAGTTTTATTCAGCTTTAAATGGGCCATAGTGGCTAATATGCTGTTTCTAATTAATACATTTTATTTAGCCATCCTCTTTGTGATAGCGGTTATTAAAAAACAACGAAATGCCGTCTTATTAACATTTAGTTTTTCTGTGATTTTTATCGGCATCATTGCTCGTGAGTTACATGTTTTTGGCTTCCTTCCTAGCAGCTTTTATATATTAAATAGTTTGCAAATTGGCTCTTTATTTGAACTGATAGTACTGACCTTTTTTTTAACCGATCGTTATCGGCTTATCGCACAAGATAAACGATTGAGTGATGAACGTTTGAAAGAAAGTCAGTATAAATTAACAGCTGAAATTGAAGCGCATAGACTGACGTCCTCTTATCAAATAGCCTTACAAGCTAGTGAAGAAAAATTAAAAACCATTCTTGAGTTGTCGCCAGATGGTATTGGTATGTCTACTCTTGACGGCATTATTACCTTTGTTTCGGCTAAAGCCGAGGCTATGTGGGGGTATGGCAAAGCAGAGTTTATTGGTTTGCATGTTTATCAAGTGCTGGATATTAGTTCACATGAAACCTTATCAAATATCATCGCTGAGTTATTAAAAGGTCATCAATTGGGTGTCATTGAGCATGACTGTGTCAGAAAAGATGGTAGTCATTTTATCTGCGAAGTTAATTGCAGTCTGATATACGATATTGAAAATAAACCAGTCAGTGTTTTGTATATACAGCGAGATGTGACTGAGCGTGTTAAAGTCTCTAAAGAATTGGAATTAGCCAAAAAAACTGCCGAGCAGGCTAATCAGGCCAAGTCAGTTTTTGTCTCGCAGATGAATCATGAGTTGCGTACGCCATTGAACATTGTGCTTGGTTATGCTGAATTGCTACAAGATGATGATTCACTCGATGCAAATCAACTAGATTTCGTGCAGGAAATTCTAAAAGGCGGTCAATATCTGTTAGAGCTAGTTAATCAGAGGTTAGATATGGCCTCTATAGAATCTGGTCAGGTAGTTCTATCAATACATAGGGAAAATATTTCAAGCCTAATTGATGAATGTATACGTTTAGCGAGTCCTTTAGCTCGAAAAACGGCTGTTAGTTTACGGTATCAAGCTAAGCATGAAATTGTTACGAATTGTGATCGCATCAAGCTTAAGCAATTGCTAGTAAATTTAATTTCTAACGCCATAAAATATAATTTTAAAAATGGAAGAGTTGATATTAGTGTTGAATTAAATGACAACGATACGTATACGATCCATGTTTTTGATTCTGGTATAGGTATGACTCCCGAGCAATTGGCGAAAATATTCGAACCTTTTATGCGTTTGGGAGTAAGGGCCGATATTGAAGGTACGGGTTTAGGTCTGAGTATCTGCAAAGAATTGGTAGAGTTAATGGGCGGAAGCATAGGTGTGAAAAGTGAGCTGGGAGTTGGTAGTCATTTTTGGCTTAACTTGCCTCTATTGATAGATAACCATGAACAAATAGAGCGCCCTATTTCATCATCGAGTACTCATCAACTTCCTGAAACATCACGAGCATATCAAGTCTTATATATTGATGATAATGCAATAAATTTGGAATTGATTCAGCAGATGGCTAATACTTTTTCGCATGTCCATCTGAGTACACTCCAAGATCCAACTCAAGCTATTAATCAAGCATTATTAAAGCGTCCAGATATTATCTTGCTGGATATTAACATGCCTGATATGGATGGTTTTGAGGTATTGGCGGCACTAAAAGCCGATGAACAATTAAAGTCCATACACGTTATTGCCCTAACCGCAAATGCCATGATGGATGATGTTAAACGGGGTCTAGCAACCGGTTTTAGTGATTATCTTTCAAAGCCAATTAATCGAGCACAGCTAAAACAGAGGATGGATAAAGTACTCGGCTTAACTGAGTAATTTGTTTTAGTAGTAGGTCGGGTTAGCGATAGCGTAACCCGACAAGATAATCGACAAAAAGTCGGGATACGCTAACGCTAACCCGACCTACAAACTTTTGCAATGGAGTCAAAACTCACGAGTTTTGTTGTTTGGCGTAGCGATAGCGTAAGCCAAGCATTTTCTGCGCATCCTGTCGGGTTACGCTAACGCTAACCCGACCTACGTATACTACTACAAGGGTTTGTTATAGCTAAGGTTGGTTGTTTAAAAACCAAAATACAAAAAAAAGCATTACTCTGTAGGGGCGAATTCATTCGCCCAGTACATTCGACCTGTGATACTTGGCGAATGAATTCGCCCCTACAGTATGATTTCCGTAAGCGCGTAGCGCCACCATCTTAAATATTTTTGTGGCACTGGTATCCTTCAGTTTTTTTCTGAGGATATCGCATGGCATTAAACGAACGGCAGTTGAAACACATTAAAACTTGGCAAGCTAGTGGTTTTTCGCAAACGGATTATTGTCAAAAAAATGGGCTGAATAATAAAACGTTTTCAAGGTGGGTTTGCAAT
>Ga0194037_1000689_pt1 | contig 26022 bp, 20 predicted proteins | sample JunL306m_MetaG_FD_148653 | JGI IMG/M metagenome (GOLD analysis project Ga0194037, IMG submission 148653) | Anoxic zone freshwater microbial communities from boreal shield lake in IISD Experimental Lakes Area, Ontario, Canada - Jun2016-L304-6m | ecosystem: Environmental > Aquatic > Freshwater >...
TACTTACTCTCAGCGTCCCGGAGTAAGCACTTGGAGCATACAACAAAAACAAACCTAACACCCCGTGGATCATACAAGGGGGCAAGGGGGTGGGGGAAGCAGCAATGAAACCACGTCATTCCCAGATTTAACTGAGAATATTGATGGAGTGCTGGAAGTTATCAGGGTTCATTGCCTGTAAGTGACTTCCCCCACCCCCCGACCCCCTCCCGCAAGGGGCGGGGGAGCAAGGCACAAACTCCAGGTCCCTCTTTCAAAAGGGGGAGGTTTAAAGTCATATGCCGCGTTGAAAGAGTAACGCGACCTGCATGAATAATCAAACAGAGAAGGAACCGACATGAGCATAAACATGAACCACAATGAATTTATTGAAATTCGGGACAAAAATATTCTCCATATTCGAGATTGGGGAGAGGGCCCTGAAATCGTATTTATCCCCGGCTGGCCGTTTGGCCATGAAATGTTTGAGTACCAGTTTACTCAGCTCCCTCAACGCGGCTATCGCTGTATAGGAATAAGCATGCGCGGTTTCGGCAAATCATCAAAGCCCTGGGGAGAATATACCTATGATATTTTTGCTGATGACCTTCTGTCTGTTATTGACTCTCTGAGTCTGACGAATGTCACTCTTGTGGGGTTCTCAATGGGAGCCGCCATAGCCATTCGATATATGACACGTTACAGAGGTGACAGAATAGCCAATCTGGTACTCTGTAGCGCCGCAGCTCCCTGTTTTACGGCAAGGACCGGGTTTCCTTTCGGCGTCGAGCCGGGAGCAGTGGATAGTCTTATCACACAGTGTTATTCGGATAGAGCCAGGCTTAATGCCGATTTCGGTAAAAAACTTTTCAAAGACAGCAGTTCCGTCTGCCCGCAGCTGCTGGACTGGTTTCAATCTCTGGGTATGGAAGCATCGCCTTTCGCCACGGCCGCCTGTCTTGCAACTCTCCGAGATACGGATCTGCGTGAAGAGATACCATTCGTACATGTGCCCACCATACTTTTTCATGGTCTGCATGACCAGATATGTCCGTTTAAACTTTCTGAAGCATTGACATCGCCGAATGAAGCGGTGCTCACGGGTGAGTTGGCGATAGCAGCCGGGTCTGAAACGATATCGACCGGTGCGCAACCGGCTGCCAGCGGGATAACGGGTGCAAAGGTAATCAGCTTTGAGAACAGCGGGCATGCCCTGTTTTATGAGGAGAGTGAGAAATTTAATGCGGAATTGATCAACTTTATTGAAAAGAAATACTCCAGAGCGGAAAAATTCTTCGGCCCTGCAACAAGGTAAATTAATGGAGGTCATATCCATGAGAGACGAAACAGGGATCAAGGGCATGGGGGCGATCCCTCACGCAGGGGGAGTCGGATTCCGGGTGTGGGCGCCTCATGCCAGGCGGGTATCCGTCATCGGGTCATTCAACGAATGGGACAGCGCCGGACATTTCCTGCAGGCCGAGGAAAACGGCTACTGGTACGCTGATGTGGCAGAGGCACATATCGGTGATCAGTACAGATTCCTGCTGACCACTGAACAGGGTGAATTGAGCCGCATTGACCCATATGCCCGCGAGGTGACCGGCTCGGTCGGCAATGGCATTGTTCATGATCCAGGTTTTGACTGGCAGGGAGATGATTTCAAGCTCTCGCCATGGAACGAGCTCGTCATTTACGAGCTGCATGTCGGTACCTTCAACGATCAGGACGACAACCAGCCGGGTAAATTTTCTTCCATCTCGGAGCGGCTGGGACATCTGAAAAAACTTGGCGTCAATGCCATCCAGATCATGCCGGTAGCTCAGTTCGCAGGAGAACGGTCATGGGGTTATAACCCCGCCCAGATTTTTTCCGTTGCGCTTGCCTATGGTGGTCCTCTGGCGTTTAAAAAGTTTATAAAACGCGCCCATCAGGAGGGGATCGCGGTGATTCTGGACGTTGTATATAACCACCTGGGCCCCAGCGACCTCGATCTCTGGCAGTTCGACGGCTGGAGTGAAAATAATCGTGGCGGAATATATTTCTACAACGACGAGCGGTCCATCACCCCCTGGGGAGAAACCCGCCCCGACTACGGACGTGGCGAGGTACGTCAATACCTCCTCGACAACGTCATGATGTGGCTTGATGAATACCATGTTGACGGCATCCGCTTTGACTGCACCCAGTTCATCCGGACGGTCAACGGTGTCGGAACGCAGGATATTCCTGACGGGTGGAGCCTGCTCCAATGGATCAACAGCCAGGTTGCGCAGAAATTTCCCGGGCGGATCGTAATCGCCGAGGACCTTCAACACAACAGGTGGATCACCAGGGATGTCGGCGCCGGGGGAGCCGGATTCTCCTCACAGTGGGACGCCATGTTCGTCCATCCTGTCCGCAGGGCTGTGATCACTTCACAGGATGAACAGCGTTCACTCGCCGAGGTCAGCGACGCGATCTGCTACCGTTATAACGATGATGCCTTCGACCGGGTTATCTACAGCGAATCGCACGACGAGGTTGCGAACGGCAAGGAACGCGTGCCGCAAGAGATAAGCCCGGATGACCCCAAAGGCTGGTACGCACGGAAACGTTCTACGTTGGCCGCCGCCATGGTTTTTACTGCTCCCGGCATACCCATGATCTTCCAGGGGCAGGAATTTCTCGAAGGAGGGTGGTTCCGCGACACTGTCCCTGTAGATTGGGATCAAAACGACGAGTTCCACGGCATCGTCCGGTTGTATCGCGAACTCGTCCGGCTGCGGCTTAACCAGGGGGGCTGCACACGCGGTCTCTGCGGGCAGTTCACCCGGATCTGTCATCTGAACGACGAAAGCAAGGTTATCGCCTTCCAGCGTTGGGACAAGGGTGGAGCGACTGACGACGTCATGGTTGTCGCCAATTTCCTCCACGAGCCTCAGAATGACTATGTCATCGGCTTCCCGGATGCAGGGCAATGGAATTTACGTTTTAACAGTGACTGGCAGGGCTTCAGCGACGACTTCCGGAATCACCCGAGTACCGACATCGTCGCAGCACCGGGCGAGAAGGACGGCCTACCGTTTTACGCTCCGGTTTCAATCGGAGCCTACAGCGTGCTGATCTTTTCGCAATGACCAGAAGTTCTATCCACTGCTTCAGCCGAAAGATACCCATTTCCCGATAATCGCTGCCAGTTCCGGCTTTTTCACCGGCTTTGCCAGATAATCATCCATCCCGGCTTCAATGCATTCTTCGCGGTCTTTCGCCGTGGTGTTGGCGGTGATGGCAATGATCGGCACGGCATGATTGAGAACATTCGACCGCTTGTCGCGTATCGTCGCGGTCGCCTCAAAACCATCCATCTCCGGCATCAGGCAGTCCAGAAAGACCAGGTCATAGGGTATCACCTCAAGCGCACGGACAGCTTCAAGGCCATTGGCAACCATATCGGCCTTGTAGCCAAGATTGTTCAGCAATAACTGGGCCACTTTCTGATTGATGACATTGTCTTCGGCCATCAGGATGCGGACTCCCTGTCTGGCAGATTCCGCCACGGTGTGCCGGGTGACGATTCCGGTTTTCAGTACGGCGCCGGCTCCCCTCCTCAGAACAAGTGCAATGCAATCGTAGAGCTGTGACTGGCGTACCGGTTTTGTCAGATATCCGGTAAAACCGATCTGTTCCAGAGCGGCGGCATCACCCCGCTGACCAATGGATGTCACCACCGACAAAAGGCTCCCATTCATCTCCGTTCCCCTTATGCCAACGCTGACACCCTCAGGGAGAAGGTGGCAGACACGTTCCTTCGATCAAGCTCATCAGTGCTTCAAAATCGATCGGTTTGGCGATGTGGTCGTTTATGCCGCAGGCAAGAAAGCGTTCACGATCCTGGGGGAAGGCATGCGCCGTCATTGCGATGATCGGTATCTGCGGATTGATGCCTCTCCGTTCACCGGAACGGATGATCCGCGCCACCTGGGTGCCATCCATATCCGGCATTGATATGTCGGAGAGCAGAATATCAAACGTCTCATGCTGCAGCGCCTGCAGAACAGCAGATCCGTCCCCCACCGCCTTCACCGTGTACCCGTTGCGTTCCAGCAAGGTTGTCGTAACCTCCCTCCCCAACGCTTCGTCGTCTGCCAGAAGGATTTTTCTCGTCGTTCTCCTGATAATTTTCCGGGGTTCAGGCTTCACTTTCGGCGCTTCGCAGGGTATGACCGGAATCGTTACCGTAAATATGGAGCCCTCGCCCGGCGTACTCGAAAGAACTATCTCACCCGCCATAATCTCCACCAGTTTTTTGCTGATGGACAACCCCAGACCGGATCCGATATTGCGGCGGGTGTTGAAGTCTTCAAGCTGGGTAAAACTGCTGAAGATCAGTGACTGTTGTTCCGGAGGAATGCCGATCCCGCTGTCAATGACACTCACCACAAACCGCATGGTTCCATCGTTGGACAGCATTATAGAGGCGGAAACCGTTACCTCTCCATGCTCAGTGAACTTGAGGGCGTTGGAAAGCAGGTTTGAAACGATCTGATTTATGCGATGCCGGTCTCCGATGATAAACTCCGGCAGGTGCCCGGATATCTCAAGATTGAGTTTGAGTTTCTTTTCGTTGGCATTAAACGCGAATATGTCAACAAGGCGATAAAGCATCCCGCAGGGTGAAAAGCTTTCCTTCACGAGTTCCATCATTCCCGCTTCGATCTTGGAAAAATCCAGTATGTCGTTGATCACCTGCAACAGCATCTGTGAGGCACTGGTACAATTCCGTATGCATTTATGCTGTTCATCGGTGAGGGTGGTTGTTGTGAGAAGCGTCAGGTTCCCCATCATGGCATTCAGCGGGGTGCGAATCTCATGGCTCATGCTGGACAGGAAAACGGATTTGGCCCGATTGGCCGATTCAGCAGCTTCCCTGGCCTGGAACTGTAGTACTTCCAGCTGCTTGCGATCCGTGATATCAGTAATTATCGCCTGTTTTGAAATTGTGCCGTCAGCTTTGCGGATCGGCGAGTTATTGACATCGTACCACCTGCCGTCTTTCGGACTTTGAATCTCCCAATGGACGGATTTGCCCGCAAAGACTTCTTTATTGACGCACCACGAGCAGACGGCGTCAAGGTTGTGAAGAGCCTTATAGCAATCTTCACCGGTTGCATCCCGGCCGGTTCGCCGGATCAGATTGTCGTTCATGAATTCGATCCGGTAGTCCTGTGAACAGATGTACATGCAACCATCAATTGACTCGACCATCGCCCGATATTTTTCCTCATTCTCCTTCAAGGCATCTTCCGACAGCTTTCGCTCGGTGATATCGACTCCCTGCGCAATTGTGGCTTTTGGAGACGTACCATCCGCTTCAAAGATAGTAGCCGAGTTCCACAGTAAAATCCTGACAGTGCCGTCTAAATGCTGTATCGGAATTTCAACCGACACCCATCGTTCGCCGGAATAGGTCTTCGAGATAAGATCAAGAGAACTCTCTATCTGGTCGTAGAAAAACAGCTTCGTCAGGCTATAGCCGATAATTTGATCCGATGTGAGCCCGGTTAGTTTTCCAAAGGCCCGGTTGAAGCGGGTAACGATGTAATCAGCGTCCCAGACGATTAACGGGGCGCTGGCGCAGTCGAAAAGCACGTCAAGACATTCAAAATCCGTCCATTGTTTTGCCAGATCCCTGTTTATCTCAGTGCAGTTCCAGCAGTTTCTCTGAATCGCTTCTGATGCGATGTCCGAATTTGTCATGGTAGCACTCTGCATGTATTTTTCAGAATCAGGCACAATACTCTCGCCAGATGCAGGTATGCTGCTCACATGTGCCGGCAGTATTGCTGCCGAAGCAGGGTTGCTCCCCCTCGGCCTGCTGGATGGCACAGACCAGTTCAGCATTCGTTACCCTGTCCAGCCTGAGATTTTGCAGTCCGGCAGTCTGATTGATCTCATCGATATTCATGCGTCCTCCCTTTTCAGGCACTCGGCAAAACAACATTTTATCCTAAAAACGGCGGTTTAACATGGATGAACAGGATAACTACAGATAAAGACACAACAAAATACATAAAAGGGGATAACCAACTGGGTGAACAATGTATTAGAGTAACTACCTGTTTTTATTCGCCTTTATCCTGTTCATCCATGTTCAAATGCTTTTTATAGGATTAAACACAACAAGCCCCCAACAATATGCTGGAGGCTTGTTGTGTTTCACACTCCGGCGATTTTACTTTTTGTGCTGGTCATGACCGGAAGCGTGAATTTTCGGTGTTTCTGAACATGGAGCTTTGTCTTTGTCTGTGCAGGGAGCTTTTGATTTTTCAGTCTCTGTGCACGGCGCCTTTGGTTTCTGCGGATCCTTTGAGTGAGCCATTCTTGTATTCTCCCTTTGCTGAAAATTACTGCTTTCGTTCTAATCAATGTAATCAGCAACTAACATGCCCGATACATGCTGCAGCAAATATGACTGCAACAGCTTGATACTATTAAATAAAATGTCATGTATTATTTTGTGTCAGAAAAAAACAGTCACTGATATCTTTCAAGTTTGGCATAACTGCCATATATGGTGATAGACCCTAAGGGTTTTCAAAACCCTTAGGGTCTATCGTATCTTTGATTTCAATATCCTCCAGTCGCATCCGTGTGCTCATGAAACGCTGAAACAGTTCTGCCGCCGGTAAAGGGCGGGCATAATAATAACCCTGAGCTTCATGGCAGTTATGTTTTTTAAGTATCTGCTCATGCTCAGCGTTTTCAACCCCTTCGGTAACAACCACAAGACCAAGACTTAAGGAAATGGCCACAATCGCGGCAAAGATCTGTTCATCTTCTTTGGATTCGTGAACCTGCCACAGGAATGAACGGTCTATTTTCAGGATATCGACCGGCAGATTGTGCAGATAACTGAGCGAAGAGTATCCGGTTCCAAAATCGTCGATACTGATTTTGACGCCGATGTTCCGCAATTCCTTCAAAACCGTTATGGAGCGCCCCATATCTTCCATCAGGGCACTTTCCACGATCTCAAGTTCCAGAGAGTGTGTGCTGAGGCTGTTTGACGCCAGGGCGTCTTTCACAATGCCAAGCAGATCCTGTCGCTGCAACTGCAACGGCGAAACATTGACGGAAATTCTGGGAAGATGGAAACCCTGGCAATGCCATTCATGCAACTGTCGACACGCCTCGCGGATTACCCATTCACCAATCGGGAGAATCAGGCCGGTTTGCTCGGTCAGCGGTATGAATTTATCGGGGGAAACCATCCCGAGTTCCGGATGGTTCCAGCGAATCAGGGCCTCGACACTGGCCCACGAGCTCCTCTCCAGGTTTATTCTGGGCTGGTAGTAAAGCTCGAACTCACCTCGTTCCAGGGCCTCGCGCAGATCAGTGCTGAGGCCCAGTTTTTCCGAGAGTTTCACATCCAGTGAGTCAGTGAACAACTCCACATTGTTTTTGCCTTTTTCTTTTGCCAGATACATGGCGGAATCGGCGTTTTTGAGCAGGGATTCCGCCGTTGTACCATGCTCGGGGAAAATGGCCACTCCAACGCTGGCGGACGCGAACAGACTTTTATCTTCAATCCGGTAGTGGGGAAACAGGTTTTTGACATGTTTGCGGGCGATCATCAGGGCATTTTCCGTTGTCTTGACGTCCTGCAGAAAAACCGAGAATTCATCCCCCCCCAGGCGCGCCAGGGTGTCGTCTGCACGGGTACCGGCCGCAAGTCTGGCGGCTGTCTCCTGCAGGAACCTGTCACCTGTCAGGTGCCCATGGGTATCGTTAATCATCTTGAAATTATCCAGGTCGATGAACAGCACAGCCAACCATTCTCCGGTTCTGGTAGCCCGCCGTAGAGCCTGCTCCAGCCGGTCGCTGAAAAGGGCACGATTCGGCAGAGCGGTCAGCGAGTCAAAATTTGCAAGCTTGTAAAGTTCATCCTGGCGCTCAATAAGATAAATGTCCCGCCGTTCGATTTCTGCCAGCATCTCATTGAAATGCTTCGCCAAATGACCGATCTCGTCAAGGTCGCCGGTGACCACCCGCTTTGAATAATCCTTGCTGTAACTTACCTCCTGCATGGCAGTAGCCATGGCGGTTACTGGTTCGGTGATAAGTCTCTGAAATCGTTCGGCAATCAGGTAGCTGAACAGGAGAGAAAGCAGCAGAATCAAGGCGCTGATGCCGGTGGTGGCGGCCAGTTTCCGGGAAATGACGTGTTCGCCCTGCTCAATGATAACGCTTCCAAGATGGATGCCGTCTCTGCTGACGGCTCTCTCCAGCACGGGGTTCAGTACAAAAAGATATTTCCCGGTCTTGAAACGCAGGTCTCTCAGGTATTGCTGCGGGTTTACCGGCATTTTATCCATTTTCTGATGATAAAAGGCGCTGACCTGATTTTGTTCATTCAGGACAATGATCTGATTGATTGATGCGTCGGCCTTGAAAGCAGCGAGTGATTTGCTGACAGCCTGATCATCGGCAAATGCCAGAGCGGCCCCCACATCTGCGCCGATGATGTCGCTCAGCGTACCCAGTCGTTCACGACTGTCCTGATTGAAGGCAAAAAAACTGTAGACCAGAAAGCTGATCATGGTGGCCAGCAGCACGATGGAACAGGAGAGCATGATAATCAGTCTCTGTTTGCTGCGAAAACTGGAAACTGACCTGAATTTGCGTTCGATAAGATTCATAATGTCAGTTGATGATGTCACGGGCTAATTTCAGCATATGCGTACTGAAAGAGATTGAGGCTTTACCGGCAGCGGCCAGGTTCAGGTCGAAGATGACCCGGTTGTCCACGATCAGCAGGCTGATCATACCCCCCAGACGGGTAAAATCACGCATATCGCTGATGGTCAGAATCCCCTGGCGATGAGCCTCCGGCAACAATGTGTTCAAGCGGTGTCGCTCGGACGAAGCAATAAACAACATCTGACAGTTATCCTCCTTGCTGAAATTTTCCACACTCCTGACCGCCAGAGGGAGGTTCTTGATCTGTTTTGGTATCGATGACGCGAGGACGCTCTCCAAGGGGGTGTCACCTATCAGACAGATCGTGTAAAATTTAGTGTGCGCCACCTGAGCCGACATCTCGGAAAAAAGAGGTATATTGAGCAAATATCTGGCCTTGACCTGATACTCCTGAGGTATGCCCGCCTCTTGTCCATAGGCAAGGGTAGCAGAAAGAATGGTCAGCAGCAGTATGACAAACCATTTCATAATCACAATCAGAACCGGTAAGTGGCTTTGACCCGGAACGTGATACCGTCCTGCCGGATGCTGTGCAGGGTTTCCGAAAGGCTGTTGGTCTGCTCGGGTCCCACAGGCATGGCATACCGGGTGTCAAACAGGTTGTAGATCGAAGCCGAAAAGTCCAGTCCCTTCAGCAGGTCGCGGTTTAACAGAGTCAGGTTGACGATGGCGGCGCCGTTGATCTGCTCACCGGTCGTATTAAGACGGGAACTGCTATAGATCGTCTCAATGGTTGCGAAGCTTTTTTTGAGAGGGAGGGGAGCGGTCAGTGATGCCTTTGCCAGGCTTCCGGGGGAGTTGGCGGGGGCTTGAGCGCTTCCCTGCGTTTTGCTCTCCTGATAACAGTAACTCACTCGTCCGCTGAAACCGCTTTCCCATTTCCCTTCAGCTTGCAGCTCAATTCCTTTCAACTCCAGTCGGCTCTGGTTTTTGAAAACCGCCATGCCATCAGAAGGATCAACGGTCTGCTCCAGTAGATCCTCAATGCGGGAGTAGTAGGCAGTTGCGGTGGTTTTGAGATTATTGCCGATGAACTGGACCCAGCCCAGCTCAAGGGTGCGAATCTTTTCCGGTTTAAGATTCAGGTTTTCTTTTATGCCGACCTGGTCGGAATAGTACCGTTCATAGGCATTGGGGGCACGAAAGGCCTCGCCGTAGGAAAGGCGTACTACCGTACTGTTCTGCGGTTTCCAGATCAGGGCGCCCCTGGGGTTGGTTGTTCCTCCGAAATTGTCATAGTGGTCGTAGCGCAGACCGGCGTTCAGAATCAGGTTATCCAGGATGTGGTATTCGTCCTGAAGATAATAGCCCTGGATCATATTCCGGTGGTTGTCGTCCAGCACCGTATTGGAGGTTGGCGTCACGTTGAAGTTCCGCTGCTGCTCGGTGAACTGCCAGCGGTGTTCCATCCCGAGCGTCAGCAGGTGACTGCCGAACGTTTTGGATGCGTACAGATCGCTGCCGGCCCACTCGGCGAGCGATGTATCCCGGTTCAGAGTGTGTACGCCGGAGTTGTCCTGAGGGTAGTCGCCATCGTATTCGTAACGATTGTAGGTCAGTCGGGCGTCCAGATCGGCCCAGCTGCCGTGATGGCTGTAACTGAAACCGGCCAGAGTGTGACGGTCACTGGTCTTTTCTCCGGAATCGTTGAAGATAGAGTAGAAAGAGGCAGTTGGGACACGCTTGTCTCTGGTCTGGTGCAGTACCAGCAGAGAAAACTCTTTCCAGGAAGCTTTGGTTAAGATATCCCAGGAATTTTCACCGTCCAGACCCTGGGCTATGCCGTTGTTGGTGGCGGCGTATTCCGGGAACGATAGATGCTGTCTGCCGGCGCTATCGCGGTAGCTGCCGGAAAACAGCAGGTCAACACCATTCGGGAATCTACCTCCGCCGGTGGCCCGGCCGGTCCAGGCATTGAAGCTCCCCCCGGATGAGGAGAGTTCGCCTCCTTTAATATCCTTGCCGGCGCGGGTAATAACGTTGATGACCCCCAGCAGGGCATTGGAACCGTAGAGCGAAGAACCGGGACCGCGGATGACTTCGACCCGCTCGATCAGATCAATGTCAACCGGGAAGTCGCTGCCGAGAGGGGCTTGCTCATAGACAGCGTCGTTCAGACGGTGGCCGTCCACCAGCACCAGCAGGCGGGTACCATAGTCTCCCAGGGGGCTGAAACCCCGCAGTCCGATGAAGCTGTATCCCCGGTTGTAGGTAGTGTAGAAGCCCCGTACAGAGTCAAGTACATCGGCCAGAGTCCGGTAGCCGCCCTTGCGGATGTCGTCAGCGCTGATAATGGTGATGGAAGCGGGTGCGTCGGTGATTTCCTGCTGATACTTGCTGGCCCCCGTTACGGTGGTGACCTCGGTGTTCATCAGTTGTTCAAGAGAATCAAGCGAGCCTTGTTCATCCTGGGCTGCTGCCGGCACGGCAACCATACTTATGAAAAGCAAAAACAGCGCAATGCGAATCGGACCGGCCATGGCATATTTCCTTTGCATTTTATTTCATTCATGCAAGTTACAAACATCAACCCCATCCCCATCCTAACCTTCCCCTTGAAGGGGAAGGGACCAAAAGCTCAAAGTTAGCCCTATGCCCCTGACCCCCTCCCGTCAAGGGAGGGGGAAAAGACTTTTTGCGAACATGCGTCAGTGCTGCCCACAACACTCTTCAGTACCTTCCGCAACTGACCGGGGGAGTACGGTTTGTAGATTAATCCGGCTATTTCATCCGTATTTACCCGTGATGCGACAACCGCATCCCCAAAACCGCTGGATATGATGATCGGTAATCCGGAGTTGATTTTATTCAGTTCGCTGATTAACGCATAACCGTCCATGACGGGCATTCCCATATCGGTCATAACCAGTATGACGTCCGCAGCATGCTTCTGATACAACTCCAGCGCTTCCTTTCCGTTAGTGGCTTCAAGCACAGTGAACCCGAACTTCTTCAGCAGGATTTTTGCGATTGATCTGATCTGCTCTTCGTCTTCAACCAGAAGGATTGTTCCGCTCCCCAGCCACGATAAAGATGTATCAGATTGCGTGAGAGGTTCTTTGCCGGCGGTTTTTTCGGTCTGCATCGGCAGATAAACCTTGAACGTTGTACCTTCTCCCGGTTGGGTGAATAGTTGTATCGCTCCTTTGTGGGCTATGATTATGCCCATGATTGCCGACATTCCCAGGCCGCGACCGGTAAACTTGGTGGTATAAAAAGGCTCGAAGATTCTCCGTCTGGTTTCATCATCCATACCACAACCGTTATCGGTGACTTCCAGGCAGGCATACTGACCGGGAGAGATGAGATTTCCGAGATGGTCCACTTCTGATTGCCCCGCCATGATTGCTGACGTGGCGAGTGACACGGCGATTTCACCCAAAACCTTGCCGATGGCTTCGGAGGCATTGATAATCAGATTCATGACTATCTGCCGTATCTGACTTTCATCACCGAGTATGAGGGGTATTCCGGCGGAAAGATTTCTTTTGATCACCACATTCTGAGGAATGGTCGCTTTCAGCAAATTGACCATCTCATCCACCAGTTCAACCAGATTGATCTGAGTCTGATTGTGTTGACTCATTCCTGCGTAGTCCAGCATCTGGCGGCACAGCACAGCCGCCCGTTCAACAGCTGTTTTTATCATCGGAATATGGGATTCAGCTTCTTCAGCGTCCATCTCCATCAGGCCGCAATGACCCAGGATTATCGCAAGTATGTTGTTGAAGTCGTGGGCAATACCGCCCGCCAGAATACCAAGGCTTTCAAGTTTCTGGGCCTGCTGGAATTGATGTTCCAGGAGCATTTTTTCATCTTCAAGCTGCTTGCGCATCAGAGTCGATCCGATGTTTGAAGCGATTGCTTCCAGGAGCTCAACTGAATCCGGAGTGAATCTTCCTTTATGCCTGTCGTTGAACTGAATCAGGCCAACGATCCTCTCTTTGACTCGAACAGGTACGAGGGCTACCGATGCATAGCCAAGATGAATGCATTCATTGCGGGGATTTGTACGAGGGTCTTCATCATGGGGGAGCTCCAGAAGGGGGCAGGTATCGTTTGACCAGAAACTCCCCCCCTTTGTCAAGAGCAGTTGGGACGTCCCACTCTTACCGGAAATGACCAGTCCGCAGATACACTCCAGACTGACGCCGCCATCTTTGTCCCGGCAGACACCGCCATCAACAGCACGTTCAACCAGAGAATTTTCCTTTAACAGAAAATCCCTCGGGAAACCGTCCTGGGCCTGATAGGGGAAGTCATCCCCTTCCTGAAGGCGGATGCCGACGGCATCAAATTTCATCCGGAACTTCAGCAAAGCGATGACCAGATAGAGTGAATCCGGCATGTTTTCTGATTCATTCAGCAGTTGAAGGACTTCCCGACTAATGTCCAGATACAGCTCATGCTTCCTCCGCTCGGAGATATCGATCAGGAACCATTCGAGTCTTACAATCCTGTCGGCATGTACGACAGGATGGGCGGAGAATGTATGGTAACCGATGGAGCCATCCTTGCGGCGACAGGAAAACTCACCGGAAGGGATAGCTTCGCCACTGAGCAGTTTTGCCAGATGTTTCTGAGCCTCATCAAATGTGCTGTCTACCTGGATTATGCTGAAGTGCCTGCCGATGACCTCTTCCGGAGAATTGTAACCGAACATGCGCAGCCAGGCATCATTGACTTCAATGAAACGACCATCCGGATCGATACAGAAGTATCCTGCCGGGGTATATTTAACGATGTTGGCCAGTCGCTCCTTGTGTTCACGCATTTCTGCCAGAGACAGATTCAACTCATCGTTCTGCATTTCAAGCTCGATTTTATGAACCTGCAGTTCGTGCAGGAGTCTCTGGGTCTCATCGAATGAGGGTGTTTCCGTGGTAGCATCCCGTTCGACTGACGTTATATCTGCTCTGAGTGTTTTTTCTGCCCGCTGGCGGAGATTCATTCTGTGCCTCCGGACATGTCCGAATTGCTGTCTGCAAAGTGTTGCTCAAAACCCGACTGCCGGATAGTCTGCTGCATATGTTCAGGCAGATTGACCAGTCGCGCCTCAATTCCGCGCATACTTGCGCATTCTCTCCAGACATGGAGGAGCTGCAGGCCGCTCATGTCTATTTTGTTTATCCTGGCGCAGTCTACATGCAGTTTTTTGTTTTGATCCGCTTCCAGGTTCTGCAGCGTTTGTGATAACGAATCCACCTGACTCACAACTCCCGAGATGCTCCAGTCTCCTGACAGGTAATGTTTGAGGTCTGTCGGAAGAATTTTCACGGAGTGCTCCTTGAGGTCATTAATCTGTAAATTCGCCACGAATTCCCTGATGCGTGTCAACCTGAAGCGCACCGGCGGTTTCAAGAATGCTCTTGGCCTGAGCCACCTGTCCCGCTGTTCCGTGGGCGATAACCAGGAACTTGTCGGATTTGAGTGCCGTTTCGTACTGTAATGTGCTGTTCTGGGGAATGCCGACGCTGTAAAGCGCAGCGGCCAGGGCACTCAGTCCGCCAACCACAACGGCGCCTTCCAGTGCTCCGACCATCCAGCCCACAAGTGGGCCAAAAATGACAAGGGGGCCTATGCCTGGAATAACAAACATGGCCGACCCGAACAGCAGACCCCAAAAACCGCCCCAGAAGGCCCCCTGCCTGCCCCAGAACTTCATGCGATCACCGGCGTTGTAGTAGCCGACGACATGTTCCTCGGTGTGATAGTCCTTGCCCACTATGGACAGTTTCTTCATGTCGAACCCGGCCTTCTGCAGCTCTTTGATACTCATCTCCGCTCCGGTGTGGGAGTCAAAGATTCCAACTACTGCGTTATGTTCCGTCATGGCATTTCTCCTTGTGACTTTTGCTGATGTGCCGGTAATGTACGGCTGGTGGGCCGCTCCTGCGGATTTTTGAGCAGTTGATTCAATAGTCCGTTCCTTCCGACGATGTCGTCCGGTTTCTTGCAATTCTTCATCAATGAGTCAAATAGTTCGTCAACTGTGGCCATGGAATCCTCCTTGGTACTTTATTCTTCAGAATGTGCTGAATAGACAGTATCTCCATACTCACCATACAGGTCCCCTGGCTGACGAATCGGAATCATCATCGCTGGACACTCGACCACACCAGCCGGAAAGAGAAAAAACATCAGTTGCGGTTCCACCTTCAAACAGAGATCTTTGATCTTTTGTATTTCAGGGGCATATATTCCTGTAGTGATTTTAATAGTGTATTCGTCGTTTCCGGACAGTACTATTCTGCGGCAACCCTGCATATTTGTGATGTCAGTGAACACCACCTGACCTGCCCGGTTCGTTGCCGAAATGAACGCACCTGACAGGACAATCCCCGGAAAGCAGCGCTGTTGAACGCTGATATACAATTCGCAATCCTGCGCCATGACCGGTAGTGCAAGTGAGACAAGAGCCGACACCAGCGGTACCGCCAGACTCTTCAAAACGTTCCGCATGTCAATCGCCCCAGTATCCCTGGCAATTGTAATGACGATGCAGTTTAATTTCATACTCCCGGTTCAGCAGCGAATCATCCGTATATTCCGGCGACTCTTTGATAAACTCTCTGGTGAGATTGACGAAGACCTTTGACTCGCTCCAGCTGACATGCCTGATCCATTGAGGTGATACCAGTACCTTTTTCCCGGCCCACCAGTTATGTGTATCAATGACGAGATAACGAATCGCCCACGTCTCGTCATCAATGATAAAATCCTCGACGTGACCGATTTCGCCGTCCGAGGCTCGAATGTGATAACCTCTTGCTGCGCTGGTACTGCACAAATGATGATCCCGGGCTTTCTCTACCTGGAGGGTGTTTCTCCATTTTTCGCTGTCGCGCACAATGTCGGCATACGAACCCCACATGTATGGGCCGGCCCAATACATCGGCCAGTCATAATACCCGTGGTACTCCTCCTCGAATTGTCGTGAAACCGGTTTGTCCCTTTGTAAGGGCGGACTCTCCTCTATCTGCTTTATTGATAAATTCACGGATATCTGCTGCTTGTCACGCATCACGGCAACCAGTGCATACGGTGAGATCAGCACCTGTCTGTCCGCAAGCCATCCTCCTGTATCAGCAATCAGATAGCGAATCGTCCAGTGCTGATCATCAAAATAGAATTCCCTGACCTTGCCGATCTCTCCGTCATAGCTGTCTAATGTGAAACCTTCCAGTGCCTTGGCTTTGTAGAGCATGGTAGTCCTTTCTTCATTCTGAGTAGTATTAAAAATCGGAAACAAGTCTTTTTTCATTTATTGATAGATTACTATACAAAAAATCCTCGGCTTCCTTTTCTACAAAGCCCTCCAGCATATGGGTAAATTCACTTTTCGTTTTTGCCCGCTTACTTAATTCAAAAATGGCTGCTCCAACAAAAATACCTGCGATAAATAATAATAATGCGTTACTCATAACCACTCCTTTGTTTGAGACATCAGGATTAATTCTCTGAACATGGCTGCTTCAGACTTGCCATATCGATGACAAAACGGTAATGCACGTCACTTTTCAGGACGCGCTCGAAAGCCTCGTTGATCTTCTGAATCGGAATCACCTCAACATCGGAAACCACCCCATGTTCAGCACAGAAATCAAGCATCTCCTGAGTTTCCCGGATGCCTCCGATAAGAGACCCTGTCAGTTTTCTGCGCTTCATGATCAGTGACAGGGCTGAAAGCGGCACCGGATCGGGGATGCCGACCAGCGTCATTGTGCCGTCGAGACGCAGCAGATTGAGATAGGCGTTGTAGTCGTGCCGGGCTGATATCGTGTCAAGAATAAAGTCGAAACGACAGCGGTTCACTTCGAAGGCGTCTTTTTCGCCTGTGGCGATAAAGTTATCCGCCCCAAGTGCCAGAGCTTCATTGCGTTTGTCCGGCGAATGACTGAGAACAGTAACCTCTGCCCCCATGGCCCTGGCTATCTTCACTCCCATGTGGCCAAGGCCCCCCAGGCCCACCACGGCAACATTGTGGCCGGCCTTGACACCGAAACGGCGCAAGGGCGAATAGGTGGTGATGCCTGCGCACATCAGCGGCGCCACCCGTTCCAGCGGCATTCCTGCAGGGATACGCAGGACATAATCCTCGTTTACGGTTATTCGGGCAGAGTAACCGCCATAGGTCGGGGTTTTCCCGTCATGCTCATAGCCGTTGAAGGTCGTGTTCATCCCTTTTTCACAGTATTGCTCTTCACCTTCCCTGCACTCATCGCACACATGGCAGGAATCGATGAAGTAGCCGACGCCGACCGTGTCGCCGATCTTCCATGTGACAACCTGCTCACCTCTCTTCACTACCCTGCCGACGATCTCGTGCCCCGGTACCATGGGATAGATGGAGCCGCCCCATTCGTTACGAACCTCGTGTATATCCGAATGACATACACCACAGTAGAGAATGTCGATCAGCACTTCGTGCGGGCCGGGATCGCGCCGTTCAATGGTGTATGGTGCCAGTTTTGATTGTGCGGAAACAGCAGCATAGGCAGTGGTCGTAATCATTGGTGTCATTCTCCCTGGTTGAAATATATTTTTACGCCATGCTGAAATAGCCCACGACACTGCAATGCAGAGGTCTTACGAAGTGAGATGGTTTTGTAATGCCGTCTCCGGTCGGAGTGCCGATGGACATTGAGGCATACCCTTCGCCCATTCCCAGTCCGTAGAGAGTCGGAGCGTTATTGACGTAGATGGAGCACTGCATGCGACGCCCCATGCGGGTCAGGTTCCCGATGCTGGTCGAATACATGGCGGCAGAATGATGCCGGCCCCCCTCGGCGCGCCAGGCCGACTCGATGGCGGAATCAACGTCCCTTCTAAAGGTAACCGGCAGGACCGGCATGAGCTGCTCGATCATGACAAAGGGGTGGTCTTCGGGCACCTCGCCCCACAACAGGCGTGTTGCGGGAGGCACATCCAGGCCGATCCTTCCGGCTATGACTGAAGCGTCACGTCCTACGTACTCCCGGTTCATGACAGGTTCTCCGCACCCCTCGCTCCCCGCCGTGATGACGAGCGCAGACAGGGCATCCATCTGGGAGAGAGTGAGTTCGAAGGCCCGCAGATCATTACGCATGCTCTCAAGAAATTTTGCCCGGGCCGCCTCGACCACGAAAACCTCTTTTTCTGCGATACACAATACGTTGTTGTCGAAGCTCGCGCCGAATATGATGTCCTTGACGCATGTGGGGAAGATGGCCGTCTCATCAACAACCACCGGCGGATTACCCGGCCCGGCTGCGATGGTTTTGCAGCTCTTGCCGGTGCTCATGGCTATTTTTACGATGGCAGGGCCTCCGGTCACCAGGTTCAGGCTGACTCCGGGGTGTGCCAGGAGTTCCCTGGTCGCTTCCTGAGAAACAGGAAAAATCGTAGTGATCAAGCCGGCTGGAGCCCCGGCCGAGATCGCGGCCAAACCAAGGGTGCTTATCACATCCCGGCATACTTTGCCTGCTGCCGGATGCGGGGCGAAGATTACGGAATTGCCTGCAGCCAGTATGGCGATGGCGTTTGAAATGATGGTAGCGGCCGGATTGTTCGAGGGGGTAATGGCTGCTACGACGCCGAATGGTGCGTATTCCACCAGGGTCAGTCCCTTGTCGCCGGTGTAGGCCCGCGCTACCAGATCCTCCACCCCCGGAGTCCGGTTCGCGCAGAGGAGATTCTTCTGCGCCTTGTCATCGGCTCGTCCCATGCCGGTCTCTTCGACCGCCAGGCGCCCCCAACGCTCCGCGTTGGAAACGGAGGCAGTACGGATAGCTTTGATGACAGCCCGCCGCACTTCGAGACTCTGGTCGTGAAAGATCCTCTGGGCCTCTTCCGCAGCGGAAACGGCGGCGTCCACGGTGGGAAAACCTGCCTGGTCGATGCCATCAGTCTGTTTGCTCATATTTTCTCCTCGGCAGAATAAAATTCCCCACCTTAATCTCGGGAACCAGATGGGTTTATCAGAGTGCAACGAGTGCGCCGGATGGAAAATATCAGAAGGAGGGATGTAACAGCCTGATTACGAGGGGATAATTTTAAAGGACACGTTCATCGGATCGGGAAACCGTCAGTAAAATCTGTTGTGTTTAACGTAAGTGCCATATATGACGGGTTTACGGGTGTTTGCCCGGCCCGGTCAGCATTTTTTCAAAGCTGGGAAGGATCGCTTTGAAAAATGCGTTCCTGATGAGTTCGACAACGATCTGCCAGGTGCTGATCTCCGGATTGTTTGCCTGTCCCTTGATAACCACTTTAGTGGCGACTTCCTGATGTGATCTGTTTTCAAGAATAGTGACGGCCCCGCCGATCAATATCTCGTACATTTGATGGAAGATGCTGCGACCCTTATCTTTTCGTCTGTCATACACTTTTGTATCCTTGAAGAACGGCTTGATATACCCCGAAATGGCGCCATTTTTAAAATGCAGCTCGGTGGTGAGGGAAAATAAACCGGCAGAAACGTCAAAATCACCGTAGGCACGCAGCACGTCATTCAACGCCGTCAAGCGGGAATTCTCGATTTTGAGATAGAGGTCGAGATCAGGTCCCGCATTCTCCGGTCGGAAATCAGCGGATGCCGTTGTGTTGCCGCTTCCCATGAATTTTGCTTTCAGTCGAACCTGTGCTGTTCCCTGGGAAAACTGATTGGAGAAGTTGCTCATACGTACATCGGCATCAGCCAGAAATACGCGGTATGGTGTTTTAGCAGCCTTGTTCACAATTCCGATGGTACACCCCGTCAAACTCATCTGATCGGCGCGTATCAAAAGACCGGGCTTGTTGGTGAGCTTCCTGGCGGTTTTTTCTACTGCTGCAGCACGTTTTTTTTCAGCGCCGGAGGTACGTTGAGAATGGATGTAGTCCAGTTTCATTCCATGTATCTCCAGGTTTTCCAGATGGGCGCTTTTCACCTTCGGTGAATATTCGGCCTCGCCGGAGGCCCGGAGAACTCCGCCCTGCAATGAGATGTTCGAGCGGGCGATTACCGTATTAAAATAATCGATCGGCACTTTTTCCAGCTTCAGGCGCCCCTTGATGCCGGGAAACGGCTCTGCGAGGAAGTTTGCGGCTCCATCGATACTGCCGTAGCCGGTGCCAAAGATAGCCGTATCGAGATGGAATAAAGAGGGATACACCTGGTCCGACAGATGTATGTTGCGGATATTGCTGGCCTTTAGATTGAAATGGCTCAGGATGAGTGCTCTTTTCGGGTCCTGGTCGATATAGGTGATGCTGGCGTCATGTATATATAATCTGTTTATTCTGAGCGGGTAGATGTCCTGCACCGCCTGTTGCCAGCCGCGCTCTTTGAGTGACACCCTGTTTGCTGCCTCGTGGCGCAACTGCTTCAGGTTGATGTTTATTTTCGGCTGCTCCAGCATGAACTCGCCGACAAGTCTCCCTGACAGAATCCCGCGCCAGTATATGCCGGCCTTGAGAAGCGGGATGGTAATGACAGGATTTTCCGGGTGTGCCTGCTGAGAGACGGTCAATCCTTTCAAGGTTATGGAGAGACTTAACAACTGTACGCGCAACCCGGGCAACCGGACCGAATACCCTTTCAGGTCACGGTTCATTTTCTTTTCCGTGATGGTGCGCAAAGGTTCATCAAGGAATAATGATGCAACGGAAAGAACAATGGCAAGAGCAACCGGTACGCCGACGACCCAGCGAAGAGCTTTTGACCCCTTCATTCTCGCAGCCCATGACTGTTATCGAGCGGCTGTGCCTGTCGAGCAGTACGCCTGACAAAATATTTGCGCGTTTCGTCAGATGCAAGCAGCAGGATGGCAAACGGTATCAGCAGCAGCCAGACGTTTACACCGATGGGGGCAGAGGCGAACAGGGAATTGCCGAGCGGCGTGTAGATGATGAAAGCCGCCAGAAGCACCTCTGTTGCAACCCCTGCCAGCACCAGCCGGTTGGAAAAGACACCCAGGGTGAAGAGGGAAACGTTGGGTGAGCGGCAGGCCAGTACATTGGCGATCTGTGTTGCTATGATACCGGCGAGACAGGCCGTTGTCGCCTGAAGGTAGAGTGTTGACGTATGGGCCAGCGGCAGGCCCCAACTCCACCCCCCATCGTACATGACGTAGAAATAGGCTGCTATCCCGGCGACCGCCTCCCACATCCCCAGATACAGGAAGGAACGCACAATCACCCGTCCGGTGAGCAGATGCTCGTCTTTGGGGCGGGGAGGGCGCTGCATGATGTCCGGGGCCGGCTTCTCCGAGCCCAGGGCCAGGGCCGGAAACATGTCGGTGCCCAGATCCACCGCCAGTATCTGCATTATGGTGAGCGGCAGGGGGATGTTGAACAGGATGTAGCCGATGTAGGGGACCAGTTCCGCCACGTTGGAGGCGAAGATGTAGGTGATGAAGTTCCTGATGTTTTCGAAAACGGCGCGCCCCTCCTCTATGGCATTGACGATTGAGGCGAAGTTGTCGTCCAGCAGCACAATATCTGCGGCTTCGCGGGCAACGCTGGTTCCGGACAGCCCCATGGCTATGCCCACATGGGCCTTCTTCAGGGCCGGTGCGTCATTGACGCCATCGCCGGTCACCGCCACCCGGTGACCATCCTCGATCAGCAGGCTGACCACATGCATCTTGTCCTGGGGGGACATGCGGGCGAAGATCAGATTTTCCTTTTTCAGCTCTTCACGCAACTGATCGTCCGGCATGCTGATACACTCATGCCCCTCGATAATGACCGGCTCTCCGGTTGTGAGCCCGATATCCCTGGCAATGGCCGCTGCCGTCGGTCCGGCATCCCCGGTAATCATGATGACCTTGATGCCTGCACTGTGGCAGCTCTTGAGCGCCTCCGGCACCTGGGGACGCGGCGGGTCAAGCAGGCCCATGAATCCGGCAAAGGCAAGTCCCTCTTCCGGGATATCTCCCTGAGGCGGTTCCTGCAGTTCCTTAAATGCCAGCGCGATCACCCGGAGCCCCTCGGAGGCCATGCTGTGCAGTCTCTTCAGGAGCTCGTCGGTGGTGCCGCCTTCCAGCGGGATGGTGGCCGAACCGGTCTGGCAGAGCGATGTGCAGAGCGGCACCACGCTTTCTCCCGCCCCCTTGATCAGCGCAAACAGCTTCCCGTCGATGCGGTGGAGGGTGGCCATCCTTTTTCTGTCGGCATCGAAGGGGGTCTCGCCCAGCCGTTCACCGTCCGTGGCGCCCTGTTCTACCGCATAATTATAGAGCGCAGTCTCGGTCGGCTCTCCCTTGACTACCCCCTCCGGAGTCACGGTTACATTGTTGCACAGACGGGCCACCCTGCAGGCCATGGCATGATCATCGGGAGTCCAGAGTGTTTTTACGGTCATCAGGTTTTGAGTAAGCGTACCGGTCTTGTCGGTGCAGATCAGGTCCACCGAACCGAGCGCCGCCACGGCGTTCAGGTTTTTCACCAGAGCGTTCCTGCGGGCCATCCGCTTGCTCCCCATGGCCAGTGCGAGGGTCACGGTCGGCAGCAGTCCTTCCGGAACGGTGGCGATAATGATGCCGATGGCGAACAGAAAGTTGTCCCAGAATCCACGCCCGATCAACGTGCCGATCAGGAAAAAACAGGCGCCGCAGGCCACCGCGATAATGGCAACGATGCGGCTGACCCTGGTGATCTCGATATGGAGCGGACTTATCTCCTCCACGACCTTGCCGGTTATCTGGGCGATCTTGCCGAACTCCGTCGCCATGCCGGTCGCATAGACAACGACCTTGCCGCTGCCGCTCACCACCAGCGTGCCGGCAAACACCAGGTTCCCGCTGTCCAGAAGCTCCGTATCGCAGGGGGCATCGGTGAGCGTGCGGGAATCGGATTCTCCGGTCAGAAGGGAGTTGTTTACGGTCAGTTTGATTGTTTCCACGACCCGCCCATCGGCGGGTACCTTATCCCCTTCTTTCAGCAGAACCAGGTCTCCCGGCACAATCTCCACGGCATCGCATTCAAGCTCGCCCCCCCCCCTGATCACGGCTACCTTGCCGGGGAGCATCTTGCGCAGTTCCGCGATCGCCTTTTCGGTGCGGTACTCCTGAATAAAGGTGAAGATGGCATTGATGAAGATGACTGCCAGAATGGCAATGCCGAGATGGAGTAATCCTTCGCCGGGGTGGAGGTATTCGGACAGGAAGCAGAGGGCCGCTGCAAACCAGAGCAGCAGGGCCAGAAAGTGGGTGAATTGAGCCGCTAGACGGACAATCATGGGGCGGCCATGCACCTCGTTGATTTCGTTTGGTCCATACTCGCCGCGTCGCCGCGTTGCTTCTTCAGGCGTAATCCCCTCCGGACTGCTCAGCAGGGTAGAAAATACTTCATCATGGGAAAGGTCCTGAACTTTCATAACGCAGACCTGAACAGGATGACGTTGCAGGGTGGCTGCTGCAGCACATCACACACAGGGTTTCCGGTGAACAGCCGCCGCAGTATCCCGCGCCCGCTCACGCCCAGCACGATCAGATCATTATGGCGGATGATAGCTTCCACGGTGATTGATCTGCCTAACGTTCCTCTGCCGCTTCGTTCCACCACCGTAATGTGTTCCTGCTGCAGCTGTTTCCCGAAGCGGGTGATATCGTCCGGCATCCCCTTTGCTTCACGTTCTGCGAACAGATGAAACAACGTGATCTTCGAGTTGTAGCTCGCGGCCAGTCCGGTGATAAACTGCAGACGACGCTCCTTATCACCGACAACCCTGCCGAGAGGCACCAGGATATGACCCGGATGCGGTTTGGCCATGCTGATGGTTCGTACAATCGCCAGGTCGGATCTGATTGTCTGCAGCAGGTGATCAACCGTATGACGTGTCAGCCGGGCTCCGTACCGTTCGTCCGGCGTCAGCGGGTACACTACGAGTTCGGCTTTTTCAGCCAGCACCCGTTTGGGCAGTAACGTGCGGATATTCCCGACTTCGATTATCCGGGTAACCGGGATGTTCAGTTCAGATGAAAGCTTCAGGATGTGGTCCAGATGACGCTCGGTACGTTCGAGCAGAACCTCGTGACTTCCGGCGGCATGAGCGGCATACAGGACAAGCTCGGCTTTGCATGCTGCAGCCAGCGAGACGGCATAGCGGGCTGACACGGTGGATACGGTGTGTTCGTTGATTATTGAAAATATTGTGCGATAGCTCATCCGGTTATTCCTTTAGTACATCAGTTCTATCGCTGCCATACTATATGAGCATCTTCAAGAGGAATGGCCATCCCCGGATAATGCGGTATGATTCGTGCCGTGAAATCATCGGCAGGGCGTGTCGCCGGTGTCTGAACCCCGTACACATATCCATGCTCCGCACCCGCCGGCTGCCGGTCCCGAATCATCTCCAGGCGGACGGCATGTTCACTCCCCGACTCCTCGGCATACAGTTCGACACGCACCTCATCAGGGCCGATGCTCCCCAGATATACCCGGACTTCAAACATATGCCGTTCATCGTTTGTCTCTACGGTGACGTCGCCAAAATGAACATGCGCCCAACTGTTTCGCAGCATTTCCTGCCACAGAACCATCTGTACTCCGGCTTTACCCTGCAGGGCGGCGCGTTCGAGAAAGGTTGCTGCGGCAGGGAGATAATAACGTTCAGCATACTCACGCACCGTACGGCTGGCGGAAAACTGCGGAGTGAGCCGTGCCATGCTTTCGCGCATGCGTCTCACCCAGGCAACGGGAATACCGTCGTGGTTGCGGTTGTAAAATTCAGGGATCACCTGCTGTTCGAGCAGCTCGTACAGGGCTCCGGCTTCATCGCTGATCTGATCATCGCCATGCTCAAGACCATCACCCAATGCCCATCCCAGATCGGGGGAGTACGCCTCAGCCCACCAGCCATCCAGTTCTGAGAGATTGATGCCACCATTGACGAGTACCTTCATGCCGCTTGTTCCACATGCCTCCCAGGGATGTCGGGGCGTGTTGATCCAGACATCGACCCCCTGCACCAGATGTTCGCTCAGGTGCATATTGTAGTCACTGAGGAAGACCACGTGACGGCGTACCCCGGGGCGCTGAATGAACCGCATCCACTCCTGTATCATGAGCTGCCCGGCCAGGTCTGCCGGATGGGCCTTGCCGGCAAGGACGAGTTGTACCGGACGCCGGGGATCGGTCAGCAGGCGCAGCAGGCGCTCCGGATCGTGGAGCAGCATGTTGGGCCTCTTGTAGGTGGCGAAGCGACGTGCAAAGCCCAGAGTCAATGCGTTGGAATCGAAGATATGTTCCGCCCCGTCGATCGATCCCGGCGACGCGCCGGAAACGGCCAGTTGCTCGGACAATCGCTCGCGGATATATTCCACAAAGGAGTTGCTGGCGGCGATTCGAAATTGCCACAGAGTGGTGTCTGGCACGCTGCGAAGACCCTGCTCCAGACATGCAGTCGTTCCCATCCAGCGCTCTTTTCCACAGGCCGCCGTCCAGAGCCGGTCGGCTTCCGCCGAATCCCAGGTCGGCATATGTACACCGTTTGTAACATGTCCGACAGGGATCTCGTCATGCGGCCACTCTTGAAAGAGCGGTTCAAACAGGTGCCTGCTGACTTTCCCGTGCAGGCGACTCACCCCATTCACCGCTCCGCTGCCGCGGATTGCCAGATACGCCATGTTGAAGCTCTCCGATTCGTCGTTCGGATTCCGGCGTCCCAGAGCCAGCAATTCATGCAGCGAAATACCGAGTTTCAGTTCAGCATATCTCCCCAGGTATTTTTCGATGAGAACCGGCGGGAACTGATCAAAACCGGCTGCCACTGCCGTGTGGGTGGTAAAGATGTTCCCTGCCCGCGTGACGGCCAGCGCAACTTCGAAGGTCTGCTCACTCTCCTGCATGAAGCTGCAGGCCCGTTCCAGCACGGCAAAAGCGGCATGCCCTTCATTCAAGTGACAGACTTCCGGCTGGAGACCGAGCGCACGGAGCAGACGCCACCCACCGATACCGAGCACCAGCTCCTGTTTCAGCCGCAGCTCGGGACCACCTCCATACAGCTCGCTGGTTATTCCCCGATGTGCCGGAAAATTCGCCGCATCATTACTGTCCAGCAGGTACAGTTTGACCCGTCCGACCTGAACCTGCCAGGTGCGCAGCCAAACCGAGTATCCGGGCAGACTGATCTTCAGCCGCAACCATTCGCCATCAGCGTGGCGCAGCGGTGTGATCGGCAACTGGCCGGGATCGTTATAGGGGAAAAGAGCCTGCTGAGCTCCGTCCTTGTCAATTTCCTGCCGAAAATAGCCCTGCTGGTAGAGCAGGCCCACGCCGACCACCGGCAGGCCCAGGTCGCTGGCGGCTTTGAGCTGATCACCGGCAACGTTG
>Ga0194037_1000690_pt1 | contig 26012 bp, 27 predicted proteins | sample JunL306m_MetaG_FD_148653 | JGI IMG/M metagenome (GOLD analysis project Ga0194037, IMG submission 148653) | Anoxic zone freshwater microbial communities from boreal shield lake in IISD Experimental Lakes Area, Ontario, Canada - Jun2016-L304-6m | ecosystem: Environmental > Aquatic > Freshwater >...
ACCCGGGGAGATCTGCCGCCCCGCACTGGACGAAATTCCGGTGCATGGTGATCTGGAGACAGATTGCCTTTATGTTCGGCAGAAGTCAGCAGAGGCCATACGAGCTGGATTAACCGACCGGCAAAGGGCTGAACACGTTGGATCGAACAGGAGCCTTGAATTTCGATGTCACCTGTATCCAGACATGCCGTCCCGATGGCATCAGATGCAAGATCTCTTCTCCCGCTTCAAGAAGCGTTGCATACAGATTAACGTCCTGGCGGATGGTGACAGACCCGTCGCGACCATCTGCCGATGCGATCAGGCGCAGTTTTCCTCTCTTCTCTTCGTCCGGGAAATACGTCTGCTCGTAGCTCGGCTTAACATCCTCCGTATCAGGTAAAATCCATATCTGGAGAAAGTGAACCAATTCCGCTTTTGAATGATTGAACTCGCTATGGGTTATGCCGGTTCCGGCGCTCATCCGCTGTACCTCGCTGGGAACAATTACCGAACCGTTACCCATACTGTCTTTATGTTCCAGCGCACCTTCCAGGACATATGAAATGATTTCCATGTTGCGATGGGGGTGGGTCGGGAAGCCTCTGCCCGGTTGAACCCGGTCTTCATTGATGACTCTCAGTTGCCTGAAGCCCATATGCTTCGGGTCGTAATAATCGGCAAAAGAAAAACTGTGATAGGTATTCAGCCAGCCGTGATCGGCGTGGCCACGCTCGTTGGCTCTTCGTATCTGTAACATTGTAGTACCTCCCGTATTGAGACTCCCTTTACCATTTCATCATTGGCAGCGGATTTCGTTGATAAACAAACATCTCCTTAGTGGCCAACCTGACCAGATTATTATGAAAACCAAGATTGGGAAAGGCGTCCTGGACTTCCTTGATTACTTGTTTTGGCAGGCCAAATTTTCTCATACCCATGGTTGCATCAACCCAGTCCCCTTTTCGGAAAATTTCAACCAATGGATACTTTCCGTTGGAAACCGCGCGAAACTTGTGATGCAGATCAATCATCATTTCAATTTCCGGTGACCACTGCTCCTTGCCCTGTTCAATCAGATACCGTTTGGCCAGATCGATCGAAGGTGCCAGATAATCGACAACTTCACCGGGCCACATGCCAAGATCATGGAAACATCCGGCGATGATCAGTTCTTCCTTCTCTTCATCCGTTGCCCGTTCATGGAAAGCAAAGCAGAAATGCAGGACGCGATAGACATGATTCCTGTACGGCTCATAATCCCGGCCAAACATTTCCCTTCGTGCTCCGAGAATGTTTTCAAGTAGTGGGATATTTTTCTCAATTTTCATGGCGTCAACCTCCTTAAAACCGCATATACATTCCTCAACATCTATAATAACTGCATTTTGACTTCACTTACCTGAATTATAGGTTGTATTTCAGTATAGTTTGGAAGATCGTCCATCATTTCAGCAGCATTAGGGTCGAAGCATTCGTGAAATGACTCAACTGAATCAAAATATATATGACCAAGGGCAATATATGTAGCCCGGCTTCCCGGTTCTGCACTGCTCAGTCCTTCTTCAACCGCTACTCCCTTACAGGCAGCCCCAAATAGTCGTCGAGCCATACCCATGTGAGTGTTGCAGTAATACTCAAAATCAAATGCTTTACCTTCAGTATACGGATACATAACACTAACCTTAATCATGAAACCTCCATAAAGGATTGAAATAGTCTTGTTTGTTCAAACCTTAAATCATTTATTAGCAAAACACCTCATACTCTTTTCCGTTATCAGGTATGTTGTTTTGTTATAGCTATTAAAAGGGAAACGATGGGGGAGACGAGGTAGGGGAGCATCCATCAATTCAATGGGAATTATCTGCTCCAAGTGCCCGCTCTATTCTGCGGTCAGGAATCAACCACATCAACGCCACGAGAACAAAAATACCTCCTGCTATCCATGTCCGGAAGTAGGCCAGTGGTATTGCCGCTGCATAGAGAATCGGTGATATCTTTCCTTTGAAATCGTTTCCAACAGCTTTCGCAAGAATAGAATCCTTTCCCTGACTCCCTATGATAGCATGCTGCAGTAGGAAATAGGCTATAGCTGCAAGGAGCAACACGACACCATAAAGGGCCATGGGAGCCGGGGCGAAATGATTGTGCCCGACCCATCCGGTGACAAAGGGGAAAAGTGACAGCCAGAACAAGAGATGCAGGTTGGCCCACAGAATCGCTCCGGTCACATGGTGCACGGTATGCAGCATGTGGTGGTGATTGTTCCAATAAATGCCGATGTACACGAAACTAAGCAGGTAGCTCAGGAATATCGGTAGAACAGGCTTAAGGGTGATCAGGTCACTGCCTGTTGGCACCTTCATTTCCAAAACCATGATGGTAATAATGATCGCAAGCACACCGTCACTAAACGCTTCAAGCCTGTTCTTGCCCATAGACTAATCCATCTCCTTAAGTCGTTATTTTCTGCAATGACTTTGTATTTTCACCAGACTGTGGACTCCCGTTAATGGCAACAGCTTTTATATATGTCTCCAATATATGTTTCTGTTAAAACGCAAAACAGGTGCAGCCGATCCCCCAACTGCCGCTTTCCCCGACTACATTATGAGTATGCTGATGCAGCGGATTGCTGCACGAGCATGCGTGGTGAGTGCTGCTGTTTGTTATTGTCTGATACTGATGGTAAGCACCACCATAGACGCCGGTCGGTGCCCAATCAGGTGACACTGGTGGCAAGGGTGGGGCCAGGCTGGCAAATTCGTCACTGCCATACACGATGCGACCGTCCATGATTGTCAGCACTGCTTCGATTCCTTTAATCTCTTCTTCTGGAACTTTGAAGAAGTCGGCAGACAGTACGACCAGATCAGCAAGTTGTCCTTCGGAAATTCGGCCTTTTTTCCCATCATCACCGGAAAACCATGAGCTGCCCTCAGTGTATAAACGGAGAGCTGTAGTACGGCAGAGACGGTTCTTCTCGTCGTAGAGAGCAAGCCCACCGACCGTTTTGCCACTGACCAGCCAGTACAGTGACACCCACGGATTGTAGCTGGAGACTCTGGTAGCGTCACTGCCAGCCCCGACCGGAATCCCCAGGTTAAGCATTCGGGTGATTGGTGGTGTCTCTTGAGCTGCTTTTGCTCCGTAGCGGTTGACGAAGTATTCTCCCTGGAAGGCCATGCGATCCTGGATGGCTATACCACCTCCGAGTGCTTTGACCCGTTCCATGCTCTGGTCCGAGATGGTCTCGGCATGGTCAAAGAACCAGCGTAGCCCGTTGAAAGGAATATCACGGTTAATTTCCTCGAATACGTTCAGGAAACGCGAGATTGATTCGTCGTAGGTGGCGTGCAGGCGGAACGGCCAGCGTTTCTCAACCAGCAGGCCGATGACCTTCTTCAGTTCAGCCTCCATCACCGGCTGCAGGTCGGGGCGTGGCTCCAGAAAATCCTCAAAATCTGCTGCTGAAAACACCAGCATCTCGCCAGCGCCATTCATTTTGTAAATGTCATTACCCTGTCCGGGCGAAACAATCTTACTCCAGCCAGCAAAGTCGTCGTACTCCTCCTTCGGTCGCTGGGTGAACAGGTTGTAAGCAATACGTAAGGTCATTTCGTTGCGCTGTGCCAGATGCTCAATGACCCGGTAGTCATCAGGATAGTTCTGGAAACCACCACCGGCATCGATTGTGCTGGTGATACCGAGCCGATTGAGTTCCCGCATGAAATGCCGCGTCGAGTTGACCTGATCCTCAAAGCCGAGCTTCGGCCCCTTGGCAAGACTTGAGTAGAGAATCAAGGCGTTGGGTTTGGCGATCAGCAATCCGGTCGGATTACCGTTCCGGTCGCGTTCGATAGAACTGCCCGGAGGATCTGGCGTGTCTCTGATGTAGCCCAGCGCCCGTAAACCAGCCTTATTGACCAATGCCCGATCGTAAAGGTGAAGGACAAACACCGGTGTATCAGGTGACGCAGCGTTGATCTCATCCAGCGTCGGCATCCGCCGCTCTACGAACTGGAACTCTGACCATCCCCCCACAACCCGAACCCATTGGGGAGCAGGAGTTCGCAACGCCTGCTCTTTAAGCATACGCAGTGCGATGGACAGCGAGGGCACTCCGTCCCAGCGCAACTCCATGTTGTAGTTGAGGCCGCCGCGGATTACATGGATATGTGAATCGTTCAAACCGGGAATGACTGTTCGGCCTTTCAGGTCAATTACCTTTGTTGACGGCCCTTTATATGCCTGAATATCCTTATCATCGCCTACTGCGATAAATCGTCCGTATCGTATAGCGACGGCCCGTACCTCCGGGGTCACCGGATCAAGGGTGGCGATACGTCCGTTGAACAGTACGGTATCTGCAGAGATCGGTATCATAGTTTGTCCTCCTTTGTTGCAGCAAACAACCAGCGGGAAAGCAGCCGGGTCATTCCCGGCATAACCATGTAGGTCATTAGCAGTATGGTAACAGGTGTCGCTATCAGGCCGCCCACCCATGGAGATAGTCCGCCGATTACAGGCTTTAGCACGATATTCATAAGATTCACCACGGGATATATTGCCAACATTGTGACCACTGCCATCTTCCAACGAGGCGGCGGCACAGGCTCACGCGGCGATGTAAACCAGAACTCAATTCCGTAACCGGTCTGGTAGCGTGTCTCCTCCGATTTGAATTGAATTGCTTTCTGAAGCCATTTACGGCGCACCTCCGATTCCTGCCAGCTAGCCAGATGCTCATAGGTATCGAATTTGAAAATGACAACGTACTCTCCTGAGCTGTTCCCCGGTCGCATGACACTCACACCCAGATGACCGGGAAAGGCAGTTGCTGAAGCAGAAATACCACGATGCCACTCTTCGAATTCAGACTCTTTCCCTGGTTTCACCTTCCAGGTGGCCGCAACAGTGAGCGGCCCAGGACCGCTCATGTCGTTATGTACTGATATCGTCGCCACGGTTTAGTGCCCTGCTGCTCCGGCCCGACTGGCAGGAGCGCCATGCACCATGGTGTAGGCGTACTCGACCCCTTGACCATATGCCCCGCAAAGATCCTTTACCGTTGCTATGACATCGTTATAGGTGTCTTTACGAGCCCAATCGCGCTGGTACTCAAGCAAGACTTGCAGAGAGGTAACCGGTACTGCGCCCGCCTGCTCAATTCTTCGCATAGCCGCGTTATGGGCTGTGAGACTTGTTCCGCCAGAGGCATCCTCAACCGCATAGACCTCGTAACCGGCTTTCATCGCTTCAAGCGCCGGGAACGTTAGGCAGACCTCTGTCCAAAGAGCGGCCATGATCAGCTTTTTGCGGCCGGTAGCGGCAACAGCCTCAACGAATTTGGCATCTTCCCAATAGTTCATGGAGCTGCGCTCGATTGGCTCTTGGCTGGGGAAGATGTCCAACAGCTGCGGCCACATGTTACCGGAAAAGCTTTTCGTCTCGACAGTTGTCAGTATGGTAGGGACGTTGAAAATCTTGGCAGCCTTGGCCAACAGGATCACGTTGTTGAACAGGGTCTGGCGGTCGATATTGGCGACGCCGAAGGTCATCTGCGGTTGATGATCGATGAAGATGACAGCACTGTTCTGGGGGTTCAAAAGTTCGGTTTTCATGACGGGCCTCCTTAATGGGACTAAAATTATCTTCTATAATTGAACCATAGATCATTTTTTACAGTAACACCTCATACTCTTTTTCGTTGTCAGGTATGTTTTTTTGTTATAGCATATAAGGCATGGAATTACGGCACTATAGATACTTTCTCGCTGCAGCCGAAGAGCTGAATATCAGCAAAGCCTCCCGACGGCTGAACGTCTCTCAACCGGCTATGAGCCGCCTTATTCATGATCTGGAAGATGAGCTGGGCTCGACTCTATTCAATCGCGAACGGTTTGGTCTCTCCCTGACACCTGCCGGTGAAAAGCTGCTGGTTTATGCCCGCCAGATCCTTGACTTGAGCAACGAAGCCCTCCGGGCACTCCGCAATGAACCGGCAGCAGCGCCGACCATCGCCCTTGGCTTTATCGCTTCATCGCTCGGTTCCTTCCTCGGTTCTGCCCTTAAATCATTTCGCGCTAGTCATCCGGAATACACGGTAAAAATCCTTGAACTTTCACCGGCTGAACAGGGGAAGGCTTTGCGGAAGGGACAGATCGATATTGCATTGATTGGCAACCCATGTGGTGCTGTTCATGACGAGTGCGAAACGATGGTTCTGTATGAGATGGAGCTAGAAGTTGTGCTACCTGCCGGGCATCACTTTGCCGGAAAGAAGCGAATCAGTCTGAAGGATCTGCAAGAGGAGGAGTTCATCGGCTACAGTGAGGAAAGTTTTCCCGGCAGGAACCAGACAATTATAACTGCCTGCAAGGTGGCGGGCTTTATACCACACTTGAAATATCAGGCGAACAGCCTAGTTGAGGTTCTGGCTATGATCGGTGCTGGCACCGGTGTATGTCTAATGCCTGCCGATGTAGTCAGTTTGCCGCACCCGAATTCGATTTTTGTCCCAATCAGGGAAAAGCTTGAGCCGATACGTTTTACTGCTGCATGGCGACGGGGCGATGAGAGATTGATCATAAAGCAACTTCTTGAAAATTTTAAGTTATCCAGAACCAAATGAATCAAGTGGAATGATATGCAAGAAGTAACTTCGGATCTCTCAATCATATTTTAGGCCAAACTTTTGTAACCTAGAACCTTGCAGCTTGCAGCGCAGGTAAAACCGCTTGTGGAAAGATACATCAGAAACTTTGGGGAGCATAAGGGATACTCTGAAGCATCTCAGGGGAAACAAGATCATTCCTCACGATTTATCTAATGAGGCCCACATATACCATGCAGCATGAGTTCTGTATGGTTTGAATCTCTCACCAAGATCAATAAAATCATCAACACCTTGTATACCGTACAGGTTCTTTGCAACCCGCAATAAACCGGCATCATCAATAGGCCAGACATCCTCCCTACCCATTGAGAAGATCAGGATCATCTCAGCAGTCCACCGACCCACACCCTTCAACTTGACGAGAGCTTTTACAGCATCATCATCACTAAGATCGCTAATAGAATCAAGTTGGCCGCCTAGAGCAGCCTCAGATATTCCCTGAATATATTTCGCCTTCTGAGAGCTGATTCCGCAGCCTCTAAACGAATCAATATCTAATGCAATAAGAGCGATGGGTGTAATTTCGGAAAGAACGGAAAGCTTCTTAAAGATCGTGGACGCAGATGCCTCTGATAACTGCTGACTGATAACAGCACGAACAAGTGAAAAGAAGATAGGATTCTCTCCAATTCGTGGAGGATCGTGAGTAGCAATCAGCTTACTCATAACAGGATCAGTAGACAGGATTATTTCAGAGGGGCTCTTGTGAACTGTTGTCATCAAACACCTTGCCAGTTATCACGCCCTGTAATAGAGGTTGCACCAGAGGTTGCACAAACCACACATTAAAGAAAAAGGGGTGAGGCCTATTGACCTAACCCCTTGTTTTTTATGGAGCGGGAAACGGGATTCGAACCCGCGACCTTCAGCTTGGGAAGCTGACACTCTACCACTGAGTTATTCCCGCTTGCTATCTAACCTATTGAAATTAAACACACATATTTTCTGTTGATTACCTATGTTTTCTTTCAGTTTATTGATATCTTGGAACCCATGTTGAACCCAAACTCTTTTTAGGCTGAAGGTCAAGTATGGAACGTTCAAAACAGAAAAACACCGTGAAACTGACTGAGAGTTTTATAGACAATTACGAACTGCCTGTCAAGACCGAAAGGCTGGACATTTTCGATTCCGAACTCAAAAGATTCGGCATTTGAGTCAGTAATGTTGTACTTGTCAGGTTCCTTTTGGCAGTTGCTTGGAATGGTCACCCCGTATTGACGACGGTGCATGCGTCAGTATTGAATTTTTTTTGCAGAACCTTGGATTTACAGAGCACGTGATATATGATAGAGGTCTATGCACATCAGATTGGAGTTGAAGCGTGAAACGTGTTTTTTGTGTATTGTTATTCCTGTATGTCATCTCAATGGCGATGGGCAATATTTTTTTTGATTCATCACGCGCGCCTGCAGCAGTTGCGTTGGCAGCAGATCATAGGAATGCCCGGGTAACAGCGCCGGATGATGCTACCGCCATATATGATGGTGTGACACTTGCCGAAGATGTGGTCTGGCGCGGAAAGATTTTTGTCAAAGGATTTGTGGTAATAGCTCCACAGGCTACCCTTCGCGTGGAACCTGGAACGGTTATCCGTTTTACCAACTCGCAAAATATGGGAGCAGCGCGTCTGGTTGTTCAGGGGCGGATTCAGGCGTTGGGGACAGCTGCCAGTCCAATTCTGTTAACCTCCGGACAATCAGAAACTGTGCGTGGCGACTGGTCGGGAATCACGTTTGTTTCCAGCGAAAAGCGCAATATTCTGGAGCATTGTCGCATCGAATATGCAAGCTGCGGTATAGACGCGCGTTTTTCATCAATCAACCTGAAAATGGTCGCTATTACAAAGTCTCTCACTGCTCTGCGGGCACATGACTCTGTTGTACATGTGATTGGCGGTACTGTTACGGAGTCAGAAACGGGCATTGAAGCGCACGACAGTGAGTTTGAAGTGCGGGATTCAACAATTGCCGACTGTCAGCGAGGGTTTGTGATGTACCGTTCTTCTGTTGGTCTTTCGGCAACCAGAATCAAGGGAAATGAACGGTATGGTTTGCTGTCGGAGGATTGTCGGATCAAAATTTCTTCGGGAGAATTATCGGAGAACGGAAACGGAGCCCGCTTTACGGGGGGTGAAGGACAGATACTGTTGACACGTTTTCTCCGTAATCGAGAAACGGCGCTTCATCTTTCAGGGGCTCGCATGAAGATACAGCATTGCCTGTTTGCCGAAAACCGCCGCGATGCGATTCGGCTGGAGGATGGCCGGGCACTTGTATCCAGTAATGCATTCAGTGCCAACAACGGCTTTAATCTTTATAATGCGGGGCGTGAGGATGTACAGGCCGTGCTGAACTGGTGGGGCAGTACCGATCAATCAGTCATAACCCAAAAAAATCATGATGCTGTTCGTGACCCTCGCTCCGGTAGTGTCCAGGTGTTTCCCTGGTTGACAGAAAAACCACCATTGATACCGTAATGTCGATATATCTGGATAACGCTTCTACATCTTTCCCAAAGCCTGAGCCGGTATATCAGGCCGTTATTCATGCGATGCGTCAGGTTGGTGCTTCTCCCGGAAGAGGTGGTCATCGCCGTTCTCTGGAAGCTGCGCGGATCATGTTTCAGGCCCGTGAAGCGGTAGCCGGACTCTTTTCGATCTCTGATTCATCACGAGTTATCTTTATGAACAATGCAACCGGAGCTCTTAATCTGGCGCTGCACGGGACTCTTGCGCAGGGCGACCATGTGATCACGACTTCAATGGAGCACAACTCGCTGTTGCGGCCATTGCACGCGTTGCGCAGAGTGGGGGTTGAGGTGACAGTCGTACAGGCCGGGCCGGATGGTGTTGTTAACCCGGACAACATTCGACAGGAAGTGCGTGTAAACACACGTATGATTGCAATAAGTCATATATCCAACGTCTGCGGGGCTATTCAACCGATAGTCCGGATTTCAGAAATATGTCATGAAGCCGGTGCCCTGTATCTGGTTGACGCTGCCCAGTCATCAGGCTGTTTGGATATCAATGTTACCTCAACCGGTATTGATCTTTTGGCTGTTCCCGGTCACAAAGGGCTTTTGGGACCACCAGGCACCGGTTTTTTATACGTTGCGCCTCATGTCAGACTGAAGCCGATTCTTGAGGGGGGAACCGGAACAGACTCCACTTCCGAGGAACAGCCGCTCACGGTGCCGGAAGGTTTTGAAACAGGTACTCATAATCTGCCGGGCATAGCCGGGTTAAAAGCGGGTATCGACTTTATACTCGAAAAGGGTATCAACACAATTCTTCAGCACGAACGGGGTCTGCTGGCTGAAGCAGAGCAGCAATTGAGCTCAATTCCGGGTTTGACCATCTTCGGTCCAAAAGATTGCACGCTCAGGGGGGCGGTACTCTCTTTCACCATTTCCGGAATAGATGCTTCTTTACTGGCAGCCGAGCTTGACCAGGGGTTTGATATAGCGGTGCGGGCCGGGTTGCATTGTGCTCCTCAGGCGCACCGCACACTTGGCACATTTCCGGGCGGTACGATACGATTAAGCCCCGGCTGCTTCAACACGCTTGAAGAAATTGTATTTTTTTCTGATGCTGTTGTACAATGCGTCGAAAAAATAAGAGAATCCATTCCGAAAGGACACTCGTGAAAAATTTTATTCTTGATACTAATGTTCTGCTGCACGACCCCCAATCGCTTTTTAAATTTCAGGACAACAACATCATTATTCCGATCACGGTCATTGAAGAGGTAGATCGTTTCAAGAAGGATATGAACGAGACCGGCCGTAATGCGCGCATGATTTCGCGCATACTTGACGCAATGCGTGAAAAGGGGTCGTTGGCCGTTGGTATTCCGATGCCTGAAGGTGGGACCCTGCGGGTCGAGATGTTTACTGAGAAGTATTTGAAAAACTTGCCGGTTGACCTGCGAATTGATAGTGGTGATAACCGCATTCTGGCGGTTGCCCAGGATATCAGGGACCGCTTTCAGGAGATTCAGGCGATTTTTGTGACAAAGGATACCAATCTGCGCATCAAGGCGGATGCCATTGGACTGATCGCCGAAGATTACGAGTCCGACAAGGTCGATATTCAGGATCTTTATTCAGGCACTCGCAGCATTGAGGTGCCTCCGGACACCGTTGACCGTTTCTATGGACAAGGATGGCTTGAGGCGCCGACCGGGCTTGCTCCCAATGAATTTATCACGATTGTTGACAGCGCCAATCCGTCTCACACCGCCATCTGCCGTAACGATCCCGCCAACGCCCGTATCGTCCCGGTTCGCAAGGTTGCCAAAGAAGGAATCTGGAGTCTTTATCCCCGTAATCGGGAGCAATCCTTTGCACTTGATGTCCTGATGGACGACACCATCAAGCTGGTGACGCTGGTCGGTAAGGCCGGTACCGGCAAGACTCTGCTGGCGATTGCGGCCGGTCTGCACAAAACCGCCGAAGAAAATGTGTATAACCGCCTGCTGGTCTCCCGACCGGTTTTCCCGATGGGCAGGGACATCGGGTTTTTGCCGGGTGATATTGAAGAGAAGCTGACACCCTGGATGCAGCCGATCTTTGATAATGTAGAACTGCTGATCTCCGGGCATGAATCTGAAAAACGTCACAGTAAAGGTTATAAAGAGCTGATGGCCATGGGGCTTCTGGATATTGAGCCTCTCACATATATCCGGGGCCGCTCGATTCCCAAACAGTATCTGATTGTAGATGAAGCCCAGAACCTCTCCCCGCACGAGATCAAGACCATCGTGACCAGAGTGGGCGAGGGCACAAAGATCGTCTTGACCGGTGATCCGTATCAAATCGATAATCCGTACGTGGATGCTTCCAGCAACGGTTTGACTTACCTGGTCGAGAAGTTCAAAAACGAGCGGATTGCCGCGCATGTGACGCTGACAAAGGGTGAGAGGTCTGAACTGGCGGAACTGGCAGCGAATCTTCTGTAAATGCTTCTACTTGCCATCGAAACATCCTGTGACGAAACCGCTGCCGCAGTGGTGCGTGACGGCCGTGAAATATTATCCTCGGTCGTCTCCTCCCAGGTTGCCATCCACGCCGAATACGGTGGAGTTGTTCCGGAAATTGCTTCCCGAACACATCTTGAGATGATCTGTCCCGTTATAAGTCAGGCGCTGGCAGACGCCGGTCTTGGTATGGCAGATATTGAAGGCGTTGCCGTTACCCGCGGCCCGGGGTTGTCGGGAGCCCTGCTGGTAGGGTTTTCGGCGGCAAAGGCGATTGCTGCGGCACGTGGCATCCTCTTTGTCGGTGTTCACCATATCGAAGGTCATATTTTTGCTCCCTTTCTTGAACAACCGGTAGCGTTTCCCTTTCTGGCGCTGGTTGTATCAGGTGGCCACACTCATCTCTATCGCGTTGAAGGTTTCGGCCGCTATACAACCCTCGGCAGAACCGTTGACGATGCGGCCGGAGAGGCATATGACAAGTCCGCCAAGATCATGGGAATGCCGTATCCGGGCGGGGCGCTTATTGACAAGCTGGCCCGGTCCGGCAATCCTGACGCTGTGCGTCTGCCGCGTCCGTTACTGCATGACGGAACGTTGAAGTTCAGCTTCAGCGGGCTTAAAACAGCCGTGCTTCAGCATGTAGCCAAACATCCGGTAACCATTCCGGGCCTTGACTTGAATGATCTGTGCGCCTCATTCCAGCAGGCGGTATGTGATGTTCTGGTATCCAAAACGGAGTCGGCAATCCGGCAGAGCGGCGTCAGCCATCTGGTTGTTGCCGGCGGTGTGGCCTGTAACAGCGGTTTGCGGAGCAGCATGACCCGGCTCTGCCAAAACCTTGGTATCGGCCTTTCCATTCCTCATCCGTCACTCTGCGGAGATAATGCGGCCATGCTGGCGGTGCCGGGTGATTATTATCTTTCCAATGGATTTTATTCTCCCTGGACTCAGGACGTTACCGCTACATGGGATATGGACCTGATAAAGGATATATTGCTGTGAGTTCTACCAGACGCCCCCTTAAATCACTCGGTCAGAACTTTCTGGTTGACCGGAACGTTATTGACATGATCATTCGCGTCGCGGATATACAGCCTGACGATGACGTTCTCGAAATCGGACCGGGGCGCGGGGCTTTGACAGACCATCTGGCCGAGCGTTCCGGTCGGCTGGTACTGATCGAATTTGATCATGCCCTGGCTGCCTGGCACAAAAATCGCTTCAAGGATAATGAGCGGGTAACGGTGATCGATGCCGATGTGCTGAAAGCTGATCTGGCAGAGATCCTTTCTGTGACTTCCCGAAAATGGAAAGTTGTCGCCAATCTGCCCTACAACATCTCGACTGAAGTGTTGTTCCGCCTCATCAGAGTGCATGACCGGCTGTCCCGGATGACGCTGATGCTTCAGAAAGAGGTCGGAGATCGGCTGGCCGCTTCGCCAGACTGTTCCGACTATGGGGTAACCACAGTTTTACTGGGCCTCTGGTTTGACATCCGCCGGGAATTTGTCGTGCATCCGGGCAGTTTTCATCCAAGCCCCAAAGTCGACTCGGCTGTATTGACCTTTTCGGCTCTTCCAACTCCACGGGTTGTGGTAGGCGACGAAAATATTTTCAGAAGTGTTGTGAAATGTGCCTTTTCAATGCGCAGAAAAACGCTCGAAAACTGTCTGAAATCGCTGGATCACGCAAGCTCTACAGATCTCGCAGAGATGTTGGAGCAATGTGGTGTCGATGGTCGACGACGTGGTGAAACACTGTCGCTGGAGGAATTTGCAAGGCTTTCACACTGGTTGTCGGAAGGCGGAATGAAAATTACTTCAGGGAGGTTGAGATGAATTTTCGATCAATCATGGTGGCTGTTGCGGGTTTCATTCTGTTCGGAGCAGCTATTCCGTCATACGCGGACGATAAGGCTGCCGGCCTGGAACAAGCCATGTCAGAGACACTTGATCTGTGGCGTGAAGGTCGCTATGAGCAGCTTTTTGAACGTTTGGCTCACCGTGGTAAAACATCGCGGGAATCATTCGTTAAAAAAATGCATGATACGTACATACGCCCGGCCTGTTGCTGGCAGAAAATGGAGCATTTCAAAGTGCTTAACGAAAAACGTACCGAGGCCACGGTCTATGTCAAGGTTGGTCTGGAGGGGACCCCGAATGCGGGAGAGTCCAGCACCCGCGAATTCAAGCTTACCCACGAAGGAGAACTCTGGAAGATGCAGTTGAGTGATATTTACTCGATTGCAGGAGTAACCGGAAAAAAAGGCAGGCACAGCTCAAAGAAGAACAAAAAAAATGCATCACCCTATCACCGGTAACAGGGATGATGCGAAGTGGCGTTATGAATCAGATAACTCTTGATGGCATCACCCTTTCCCTGGCAGGTCCGGTGAAACTCAATTTGAAGTGGGTCGGGCAGGAAGAGCTGCTGACGCAGTTGCTGGCGGCATGGATGGTTATCGACGAACGGGATCTCCCCTTCAACCCTCGCCTGGTGGGTAAACCGGGGGTAGGCAAGACCACCCTTGCCTATGCTGCGGCCAAACGGCTTGATCGACCGGTTTACCTGTTCCAGGCCACCATGGATACCCGCCCCGAGGATTTGATCGTCACCCCGGTGATCGGGCCGGACGGAAATATCAGGTATGCCGCTTCGTCTCTGGTATCGGCCATGCTCACCGGCGGAGTGCTGATACTGGACGAGGGAAATCGCATGAGTGAGAAGGCCTGGGCCTCCCTGGCGCCGCTTCTGGATGACCGCCGTTATGTGGAGTCGGTCGTCACCGGTCTGCGAATTCCGGCCCGAAAGGAGTTCCGTTTCGTGGTGACAATGAACGAAGACTCCTCTACTTTCGAGATCCCGGAATACATCCATTCCCGTCTGCAGCCCCAGATCTACATCGATTTTCCCGAGGCAGACGAGGAACTGGCCATTCTGAAGGAAAATCTTCCCTTTGCCGACAGCGCCGTTCTGAAATACGTTGTTGATTTTCTCCAGCGTGCCCATGCGGCTGATGAGCTCTATTCCGTTCGGGATGGCATCAACATTGCCCGGTACGCCCTCAAGATGTCCATGGCTGGAAGTGCAACGCCACAGGAATTGTTGCGGCTTGCGGTGACGCGCATTCTGGGGAACGAGGCACTGACGTATCTGAAATAATTTCATGAGCGAGGTTGACCGATGAAACAAGAAGGCTTGACCATCATACTATCTGCTCCCTCCGGTGCCGGGAAAACTTCGCTTTGTCGTGAACTTCTCAAAAATTTTCCGGATGTGAAGGAATCAGTAAGCTTTACAACTCGCAAACCGAGACCGGGTGAAAGTGAGGGTGAAGCATATCATTTTGTTTCCGACGAAGTATTTACGTGTATGGTGAATCAGGATGCTTTTGCCGAGTGGGCACTGGTTCACGGCAACAAGTACGGAACCGCTTTGAGTACGCTCGAAGAGGCCCGTAAGAAAGGTGTTGACCTGGTGCTGGACATAGACTGTCAGGGAGCACGTAAGCTGAAAGAGCAGTTTGACGGAGGTATATATATTTTTATTCTGCCACCCAGTATGGATGAATTGCGCCGGAGACTTGAAAGCCGTTCGTCAGACGCACAAGAAGTTATCGAGCGACGTATTCTCAGGGCTGCTGAAGAGATAAGGGAATCGCGCTGGTATGACTACATAATTATTAATGATAATTTTGAAGTCGCCTGCCGCGATTTGACAGCCATAGTTATCACCCATCGTCGCAAAACATTCAGGATGATGGAACAAGTCGGGAAATTGTTTGATATATGAGTAAAAACAGGTTATATATCACATCCATTTTATGCAGCAGGAAGGAGTTCGAATATGGCCCGTGTAACCGTTGAAGATTGTCTTGAAAAAGTGGAAAACAGATTTCAATTGGTAATGCTTGCATCCAAGAGGGTCAAACAACTTTACAAAGGGGCGCAGCCGTTGATTCCACCCAGAAATAACCGTTTCGTCGTAACCGCTCTACGCGAAATAGCGGCCGGTAAAATTAATTTTGATGTCGGTAGAAAACAGCGCGCCAATTAACCTGCCATTCAGGGTGAAGCCGGATTATATTGCGTCTTCGCCTTTTTTTTACCCAACCTCCTGCAGTTCCAATCTTTCGATTCTATCAGGCGAAGAGTAGCACATGATCCGGCTTAATGACATCCTTGACAAGGTAACGGCATATAATCCTGCAGCGGACCTCAATATGATCCGCAAGGCTTATGTCTACTGTGCCAAAGTGCATCAGGGGCAGACCCGTCTCTCAGGTGAGCCTTACATCATTCATCCGATGGAGGTTGCCGGACTTCTGGCTGACCTTAAGCTGGATATTCCAAGTATAGTTACCGGTTTTCTGCACGATGCCATTGAGGATACCCTGTCTACGTCGGAGGAGTTGTCCGGGCTTTTCGGCAGTGAGGTTGCCGCACTGGTTGATGGCGTCACCAAGATCAGTAAAATTGATTTCAAGACCAAGCAGGAGAGCCAGGCCGAAAATTTCCGCAAGATGCTGCTGGCCATGGCTGTCGATATTCGGGTTATTCTGGTCAAACTGGCCGACCGTCTGCACAACATGCGTACGCTGGAATTTCAGCCGGAGCCCAAGCAGCGCAGCATTGCCCGGGAAACAATGGATATTTATGCACCGATTGCCAATCGCCTGGGAATTTCCTGGGTCAAAGTAGAGCTTGAGGACCTCTCGTTTCGCTATCTGCATCCCGAAATCTATTTCGATCTGGTCAAGAAGATTTCCCTCAAGAAAAATGAACGTGAAGCTTTTGTTGATGAAGCAAAGGCCATCATATTTGAAAAATTGTCTTTCTACGGAATTAACTGTGAAATTTCAGGGCGTAGCAAACACCTGTACTCCATTTACCGAAAGATGGAAAAGCGAAATGTGGAGTTTGAAGAGATCTATGATCTTATTGCCCTCCGGATTCTTGTCTCGGATGTCCGGGAATGCTATGAGGTGCTTGGGGTAATTCATTCGGCCTGGAAGCCGATTCCGGGGCGATTCAAGGATTATGTCGCCATGCCCAAGGGGAATATGTATCAATCCCTTCATACGACTGTTATCGGTCCACATGGCGACCGGATGGAGGTTCAGATCCGTACGACCGAGATGCACAGCGTCGCCGATGCCGGCATTGCTGCGCACTGGAAGTACAAGGAGGGGAAGGGCTACGACGAGAAGGAGGTCAAGCGCTTTGCCTGGCTGCGGCAACTTCTTGAGTGGCAGAATGAACTTCAGGATTCAAAGGAGTTTATGGATTCTGTCAAGTTTGAGCTGTTTCCTGAAGAGGTCTATGTCTTCACACCAAAAGGAGATGTCAAAGGCCACCCCAAAGGTTCAACTCCGATCGACTTTGCCTATAGCGTTCATACCGATGTCGGTCACCGCTGCGTGGGCGCCAAGGTCAACGGCAAGCTGGTGCCTCTCAAGTACGAACTTAAAAATGGCGACATCGTCGAAATCATAACTTCGCCGCACCACACTCCCAGCAAGGACTGGCTCAAGATAGTCAAGAGTTCCAGGGCCCGTAACAGGATCCGGGCCTGGATCAAGACTGAAGAGCGCAAAAGAAGCATCGGCCTGGGTCGTGAAATCTGTGAAAAGGATCTCCGGAAATATTCGGTTAATCTTCAAAAAATCCAAAAAAACGGCGAATTCAAAAAAATTGCCAATGAATTCGGGTTTGCCGCAGATGATGATCTGCTTGCGGCAGTTGGATATGGCAAAGTTTCCAGTGGCCAGATTATCGGAAAATTGCTGCCGGCCGAGAAAATCCAGGAAAGGGCCGATCACAAGGTAACCAGATTTGAAGCGGTCATAAACAGGCTTAAGGGCAAATCAGCCGGCGCGGTTGAAATCAGCGGAATAGACGATGTGCTGGTGCGTTTCGGAAAGTGCTGCAATCCGGTGCCGGGTGACGAGATAGTCGGTTTTATAACACGCGGCAAAGGGGTAACGGTTCACACTGCCGATTGCCAGTTTGCCCTGGATAACGACCCCGAGAGACGAATAGATGTGGCGTGGAACAAACTGAAAACGGCAGCATTGCCGGTCAAGATCCGAGTTTTATGTCATGATGTTAAAGGTATTCTGGCAAATATCACTATGGCGATAACAAACAGTGAAGCTAATATCGCCAGTGCTCAGATCCAGAGTACCGTGGACCAGCGCGGAGAGAATACCTTCGAAGTAAATGTAATTGATGTGGCGCATCTGCAGAAAGTGATGAATGCTCTTATGAAGGTAAAAGGTGTGATCAAGGTAGAGAGGATAAAGCAATGAAACTGGAGATAATTACTACTGACAAGGCCCCCGCGGCAATCGGACCATATTCGCAGGCGGTAAAAACTGAAAATATGCTGTTCTGTTCCGGACAGATCCCCCTTGATCCTGTCACCGGCGAGATGGTTTCAGGCGATATTACCGTTCAAACCGAGAGAGTGATGCATAATATCGCCGCTGTTCTGACCGCAGCCGGATCCGGGTTCGATGATGTTATCAAAACCACAATTTATCTGGTTGAGATGGGTGATTTTGCTGCTGTTAACGAGGTATATGGCCGCTGTTTTCAAAACCATAAACCAGCCAGGTCGACCGTTGCGGTAAAGAGTCTTCCGAGGGGTGCACTGGTTGAGATTGAAGTAATAGCAGGTCTCTGACTCCTGCGGTATCAGCAAAAAATGCCGCACCCCTGATGGAATGCGGCAGACAGATGCAACCCCTCCCTCCAAACCTCTACTATGGGGCACAGAGGGTCAGACTTAGAGGCTTTCCCCTGACAAAGGGGAATTCGGGGTTTAAAGCGCTTTAGTTACGTGGCCCGAACGGATACAGCGAGTGCAGACCTTGACAGTGGATATGCTGCCATTTTTGATAGCTCTTATTTTCTGAATATTTGGATACCATACGGTACGGGTCTTGTTATTGGCGTGACTGACATTGTTCCCGAAGCTGGGGCCTTTTCCGCAGATTTCACATTTTCTTGACATATTTTCGCCCTCCATTGATAACTTAAAAGCGACTTATAGCAGACTGATGCAGTGGTTGCAAGAAAAATATGGGTCAAGACATGAACCTGATCAAGGCATTCATAACATTGCTCGTGATAGCGCTGTTCACAGTAACGGTTCTCTTTATAGATTTTACCTACAAAACTTTTTCATATCGTCAGATTGCGGGAAAAGCCGATGCAATTGTCGTCCTGGCCGGCGGCAAGGGCAGGATCGAGGAAGGAGTCCACCTTTTTCGCGAGTCTCGAGCTGAGTATCTTTTCCTGATAGGTGTTGATCCGTCCGTGCGTAAAAGTGACCTGTATCGCCCGCAGCCTGGCGATCCTTCTTCTGAAAAAGTCATTCTGGAGAAGGCTTCCCGCAATACTCTGGAGAATGCCATATTCGGACGTGACATAATCGTTCGCCATAATATCCGCTCAATCATCCTTATTACATCACGCTATCATCTTAAACGGTCTTCGATCCTGTTTCGCAACGCACTTCCCAGGGATATTGCTATTTATCCCTATCCGGTTGACTCGAACAAACTGAAGGAATCATGGTGGAATCACGGAGGGAGCTTCCAGCTGTTGTTCCGTGAATTCTATAAATACTGCATGTTTCGCTCATTTTTTTTCCTGGCTCCCGGTGAGCTGCGTGAGGAGGGCATACCGGTCATGCCTGGAAGGTAAGGTGTTTTTTCAACAATACTGCCTGCTTCAAGAAAGATGGTACAATGCAACTAAACAGCACTTTCACCGCGAATCCGGATGATATCAACACGCTTATTGTCCGTAAACAGTCTGAACTTGTTTACAGTAGCACCTATACAAGTCAGATTGCGTCAATCATCATCGGCACTCTATTCGCGGGTATCATTTACAAATGGACAAACCGCAGCGACATCTGGATATGGCTTGCGTTCCAGGTTACAACGTCCACCGGACGCATCATGCTTTACAGGGCCTACAGCCAACATGCGCCTGACGGTCCGCACAACAATATATGGCTCAGGTATCATTTTATTGCCGTCATGATCTCCGGCATTGTCTGGGCCAGCGGGTCGGTCCTTTTTTTCAAACAGGATGATCCTGTAGTCTGCTTCTTTATTGCCATGGTCATCGCCGGCGTTGTATCGGGGGCACTTCCAAGTCTGGCGCCCCATTTTCCGGCATTTTGCATCTTTGCCGTGCTAAATCTGTTTTTCCTTATAGTGCGGACTCTCTTTGCCGACAGAACGGAATATTACGTCCTGAGTGCACTGTTAATCCTTTTTGCCGGAGTACTGTTATCCAGCGCCAGATTTTTCAACCGAATCCTGACGGATTCCCTACGGCTCAACATTGAGAAAGAATCGCTTGTTGAGCATCTCAAACAAGAGAGTACTATCGCCGAGAATGCCAACCGTGCCAAGAGCGACTTTCTGGCAGCCATGAGCCACGAAATTCGTACACCCTTGAACGGCGTCCTTGGAATGGTAGGTGTTCTGGAGGATACTCCGCTTTCCAGTCAGCAGCAGGAATATTTGAAGAGAATTCATATCTCTGCCGACACTCTGCTTACGCTCATCAACGACATTCTCGACTTTTCAAGTATTGAGGCTGAAAAAGTTACCATTCAGATGCTTCCTTTTAACCCGTGTGATGTTTGCCGCGAGGTAGCAGAACTCTTTGGCTTTACTATAAAATCAAAAGGGCTGGAATTTTTATGGCACGTTGACCAAAATCTTGGTGTAAGATTCAACGGAGATGCAAACAGGATCCGCCAGATACTGATCAACCTGGTAGGTAATGCTGTCAAGTTTACAGACAGGGGAACCATTACGCTTGAACTGACCGCCCATGATGAGAATAAAGACGGCGTAATGGTACTTTTTTCCGTACAGGACACCGGCACAGGAATTCCGACCGATAAAATACCGCTATTGTTCAATAAATTTTCACAAGTCAGCGAATCTCTCAAGCATCGGGCCCAGGGAACCGGCCTTGGACTTGCTATCAGCAAGGGTCTGGTTGCAATCATGGGCGGAGAAATCGGCGTTGAGAGTGAGCCAGGTAAAGGATCCGTGTTCTGGTTCAAGATCCGGCTTCCCCGGACCGCATCACTTGAAACCATAACTGATGTTTCTTATCCTGCAGCGACTGAAACACCGGTTGGACGAGATGATTTCAAGGGGCTTCGTATTTTGGTGGTAGACGATGTTGAATTGAACCGGATGCTCCTGGTTATAAACCTCGAAAAAGTGGGCTGTCGGGTCGACGTTGCCGGTAATGGGGTCGAGGCAGTGGGTATGAATCTCACTTCAGACTATGATATTATTTTCATGGACTGTGTGATGCCAGACATGGACGGTTATGAAGCTACCGCCAAAATAAGAGAGTGCGAGGTGTCAACTGATCGACATGTGCCGATTATTGCGCTCACGGCAAACGCTATTGTCGGGGAGCGGGAAAAATGTTTTGAAGCCGGAATGGATGATTTTCTTACCAAGCCGTTCAAAATGCAAGAGGTGTTGGGATCGATCCGACGATGGTCGAGCCTCAAAGCGTAGACTTTCACTACCGGATAACAACATAATAGAAAGGATTTACCATGCGCTATATCAGTACCCGAGGAGGCATTCAGCCACTATCCTTCAAGGATGCCGTCATGATGGGATTAGCCTCCGATGGCGGCCTGCTTTTGCCGCAATCATACCCGGCGGTAAGCAGAGAGCAGCTTGAGGAGTGGCGTTCTCTCAGTTACCCGGATCTGGCTTTAGAAATCATATCCCGCTTTGTCGATGATATTCCCGCCAGTGACCTCAAAACCATTATTGACCGTTCTTACGCAACCTTTACTCACCCGGAGGTCACACCGGTCGTGAAGCAGGATGGAGTATACATACTGGAGCTGTTTCACGGGGTTACTCTGGCATTCAAAGACGTTGCACTCCAGTTTCTCGGCAATCTTTTTGAATACATCCTTGCCGAACGGGGCGAAAAGCTGAATATCATCGGAGCAACATCGGGTGATACCGGCAGTGCTGCCATACATGGTGTGCGTGGCAAAAATGGCATCACCATCTTTATCCTTCATCCCTACGGCAAAACCTCGGCAGTGCAAGCTCTGCAGATGACCTCCGTTACCGATGCCAATGTCCACAACATTGCAATCCATGGTACCTTCGACGATTGTCAGGATATGGTCAAGGCACTTTTTGGCGACCTCGAATTCAAAGACAGATACTCTCTTGGCGCGGTCAACTCGATCAACTGGGCGAGGGTGCTGGCACAAGTCGTCTACTACTTTTATGCCTGGCTGAGGGTTTTCAAAGAAGACAGTGATAAACCGATACACTTCTCTGTGCCGACCGGAAATTTTGGCGACATATTTGCCGGTTATGTCGCCAGAAGGATGGGCTTGCCGATCGGCAAACTTCTGCTGGCAACCAATGAAAACAATATATTGACACGATTCATAAACGCAGGCGACTACTCTCTTGGTGAAGTTGTACCAACGGTTTCGCCTTCCATGGATATTCAGATAGCTTCAAATTTTGAACGCTACCTGTTCCATCTGTTTGCTGATGACGCTGAGCGTGTGAAGGCCGTTTTTGCGGAATTAAAAGAACAGGGACGGATTTCTTTCTCACCTGCAGAAATGGTTCAGGTTCGTTCTGATTTCTGCTCTGCTTCGGTCAATCAATCTGCCACATTGGAAACAATTCGGAATTTTCATACAGACACCGGATATCTGCTTGATCCACACACGGCGGTTGGTGTTAAGGCTGCTCTGGAGTTACTTCCGGTCGACTCTGTCAGAATATGTCTGGCCACTGCCCATCCGGCAAAATTCTGTGAAACGGTGGAGAAGGCGCTGGGTAGAGCAGTTCCTGTTCCTGCATCGGTCAAAGAACTGGAGGGCAAACCCACCCGTTGCGAGATCATGGATGCCGATCTTGAAAAGGTGCGTGAATTTGTTGTTTCACATATCGTAAATAACTAGAATCGAAAGGCAAATTGACAGGGTTTCTACGTGTCTGAAAAAAACAATATTGCCCGTGCGGCCGGTATTCTGGGAAGTGCTACGATGCTTTCACGCATCATGGGTATGGTGCGTGACATGGTTGTATCGCGCCTGTTTGGGGCCGGACTTGCTACCGATGCGTTTTTTGCCGCGTTTCAGATACCCAACATGCTGCGCCGTTTTTTTGCGGAAGGCGCTCTCACGGCTGCATTTGTGCCTACATTTTCAGCAACTCTCTCGCAGCGGGGAGATGATAAAGCCAGAGAGCTTGCAAACATCTGTTTTACTTTATTAACTATTGTAATGACCGGCATCACGCTGGCAGGCATTATCTTCTCCCCATACATTATCGGCCTTATGTTTCCCGGTTTCAGGGCAGAACCGGGCAAATTTGAGCTGGCCGTCCTGTTAAACCGCATGATGTTTCCATACATTTTTTTTATCAGTCTGGTGGCACTCTGTATGGGCATTCTCAATACGGTACGTCACTTCTTTACCCCCGCTATCTCTACCGTATTCCTCAATATTTCGATGATTCTCGGGGCGCTCTTTCTAAAAGATTATTTCGAAGTTCCGATCACTGCCCTGGCCGTTGGGGTTCTGCTGGGTGGATTCGTACAACTGATTATTCAACTGCCGGTACTCTGGTACAAGGGTTTCCCGATCAGACCTGATTTTGATTTCAGAAATCCACAGGTTCGGCGAATAGCCCTGCTGATGCTGCCGTCAGTTTTCGGCGTCGGGGTCTATTATCTGAACATCACCGTGAGTGCCATTCTGGCATCGCTGCTCCCTCAGGGCAGTGTTTCGTACCTGTATTATGCCCAGCGTTTATTCGAATTTCCCCAAGGCATATTTACCGTTTCGGTAGCACAGGCGGTATTGCCTTCAATGAGCAAACAGGCGGCTGAAGGCGATATGGCAGGCATGAAAGATTCACTTTCCTTCGCACTGCGCCTGACACTTTTTATTACTATTCCTGCAATGGCCGGCCTGATGGCATGTTCGACGCCAATTCTCAGCCTGCTTTTCATGGGTGGCGCCTTCGATTACTCCAAAGTTGTCAACTCAGCTAATGCCCTTCAATATTATTCACTCGGGCTCTCGTTTGTGGCGTTGACCAGGGTTCTGGCCCCGGCCTTTTTCGCACTGCATGACACAAAAACACCTGTAGCAACGGCATTTATAGCATTTATCGTCAACCTCTGCCTGAGTCTTGCTCTGATGGGATCGTTCAAACATGGAGGGCTGGCGCTTGCCAGCACGCTTTCCGCATGCGGTAATATGCTGATGCTGCTCTGGTTTCTGAGGCGCAAAGTAGGAATGTTTGGCGGACGGAATATCATGGTAACCGGATTGAAATCGTTAACGGCTACAATACCGATGACAGCGGCTGTCCTGTACGCATGTACCTTTGCAGATTGGTCGCTGGCCGGACATAAAGCGCAGAAGTGCTTTGTGTTGAGTGGGGCAATTGTATCCGGGGTTGTCATCTATATGGTCACGGTGCGGCTGCTTCGTTCTGAAGAAGCAGTTGCGGCCGTTTCCATGCTGCGCAAAAAAATGGGGAAGGTCTAAAGCTATGACAGAGTCATACAGATCAATGTTTTCAACATCATTTGGTGTCGGAGTGGTGCGTGCATCGGAGCAGGGTATCACCAGAGTCGGTCTTCCGGATTTGGGTCAGACTGGTGTGATATGTCAGAAAGCTGCCCCTGAATACTCATCATCCAGCCTGACAGCTTATGCTTCGGAACTTTTGCAAAGATATTTTGCCGGAGAACGGATAGAGTTTACGGATATACCGGTGGACCTCTCCGGCGTTACAGCTTTCAGACGAAATGCCCTGAATATCATCCGTGGCATTCCCTATGGTGCTATCAGAAGTTACGGACAGATCGCAGTCGAGTGCGGTTCTCCCCATGCTGCTCGCGCCGTTGGTGGCGCAATGGCATCAAATCCTGTGCCGGTCATTATTCCTTGTCACCGCATTGTAGGAAGAAACGGTTGCTTGACCGGATTCTCGGCACCGGGCGGTGAATCGGTGAAAATGATGTTATTGAAGATGGAAGGTGTTGAATTCACAGGGTTGCTGGCCATTCAAAAAAAGTTGGTTATGAACAGATGAATTTGGCATGAAAAAAAATGTTTGTGTGGTATGAATTTAACTTGACACTGTAACCCCCCATAATTGCAAGATAAGGTCATAACTACCTTATTTTAAATAACTATTTAGATGCGTAAAATTACGGCAAGATGCAAAAATCTCTTGTAAAAATATTACTTTTGAATTTAGTCAACACTGTTATCCACAAGTTATTCACATATTTTGTGGATAAATATACCGCCGTGACACATTGTGCGGATCAATAGTGGAATAGTACGTAAAGGTGCTCACATGGGCTTGACTCATGAGGAAATAATTCCCATAATGCTTCCATGAATTGTATCCGCTTCTCTGCCAAAATACCGTACATCACTGCGCTCCGTCTGATTCTTGCCCTGTTGTTGCTCTGGTATCTTTTCTGTCTGATCAGTCCTCCGGGTTCCGGTGCCACAGTCCTTGACGTTTCATTTCCCTCCGGCAGCGGAATTCGCAAACTGGCAGGTGAACTAAGGTCAGGCGGTGTTATCCGCAGTTCGTGGCATTTTGTTCTGTTAACCCGGCTGCGTGGTCAAGCACATCATCTGAAAGCGGGTGAGTACCGTTTCAACGATGGTATGACCCCTTCAGAAATTCTGCATAAAGTTGCGACCGGAGATGTTGACTACCGCAAATTTGCACTGCCGGAGGGGTACTCCATGTACCAGGTGGCTGAACTGCTGGAGCAGAAGGGGTATTTCAAGAGTGCTGCTTTTCTGGAAAAATGTCAGGATTCTGCTCTGATCGGTCGTTTAGGTCTCGTGGGGCAGAGTGTGGAGGGCTACTTGTATCCGGCTACATACAATCTGTTGCGCGGTGGAGACGAGGAACAGCTTATTTCCCGGATGGTCGGCCAGTTTGAAAAGAAATATGCCGATTTATCGATTGCAGGCGTGCCCGTTGCCGGATTGTCGCGACGTGAGATTGTGACACTGGCATCGGTCATCGAAAAGGAAGCGGTTACTCCGGAAGAAAAACCCCTGATTTCATCGGTGTTCCATAACCGCTTACGAATAGGGATGCCGCTGCAAAGTGACCCGACGGCTGTCTACGGCACAAGGGCCTTCTCCGGAAAAGTAACCAGAGCCGACATACAACGTCCTTCACCCTATAATACCTATCTCAACAGGGGGTTACCGCCTGGTCCGATTGGCAACCCAGGTGCCGGATCACTTCAGGCTGCCTTGTCTCCCGC